>JACXTT010000384.1_pt1 | contig 73808 bp, 62 predicted proteins | sample 9270951 | NCBI WGS metagenome assembly JACXTT01 (sample SAMN15532306, study PRJNA645909) | rock metagenome | isolation source: weathered quartz diorite | place: Puerto Rico | collected 2017-06-21
GGTTTGAGCCGACTAGTCCCTTCTCCCCCGCACGGGGGAGAAGGTGCCGAAGGCGGATGAGGGGCCTCTTAGTCGCGCGTTGCACGAACCCCTCATCCGCGCTTCGCGCACCTTCTCCCTCGCGGAGGGAGAAGGAACTGATGGCCCGAGCACTGCGAGTTTCTCTTACTCAGTCGCGTCGCGCAGCGACGTCGCCGCTCGGGATGACGAGAGATCGGTCGCTGCAGAATTCACCCGAGTGGCACGGATCAACGGAAACGGATTGATCGCTCCGCCGCGCAAACGATAGATACCGTAGTGCAGATGCGTCGGCGTCGTCACAGCGTCTCCACTATTGCCCACGTATCCGAGCACGGTTCCTGCCGTAACGAACTCTCCTTCGTGAATCGAACCGTACGAGTCGAGATGTGCGTAGTAGTGCCAGTAGCCCGCCGGACCGAGTACGCGAACGATGCGCCCACCCAGGCGATTCGTGCCGACGGTAACGACGATCCCCGGAGTGCTGCTGACGATCTGACGCCCTCGTGGCGCGAAGATGTCGACGCCTTGATGATGCCGTCCCCCCGGCCGCGGCGAACCCCAGCTGTCGGTGATGTCCGATGCGCGAACACCGGCGACAGGCACGGGCAGATGCGTGGGCGCGGCAGCAGCGATCAAGCGGAACGCGGTGATCGGATGGCGAAACGCAGGACCTGCGTCACGCACGACGAGCGTTGTCGCGACGATGAGCAGGAGTGCGATGCCGCAAGCAGCGATTCTTCGCTTGACCATCCGTCCCATCTACGAAGGACGATTATGCGCGCGCCGCGAAGAAACGCCAGGGAGCTATGTCCCTGCCGGCCGCCCGCGAGGTGACGGGCGCGAGATGTCGATCATCGCCATCCGCTCCTTCTCGTCATACCAGCAGTGGAAGCGTTTGATGCCGGGAACGTCGATGTCATAGAAGCGAAAAAAACTCGGCACGTGCAGCGACGTCGATTTGTCCGACTGACGAATCTTCGCCGCTCCTTCTTCCTTCTTGTCGAGCGCACGAATGCCGATGACCTTGCGCTTCTTGTCGTAGTAAAGATTCGCGCTGGTCTTGCCACGGAGCCGGAGCATGTTGGCCACGGGATGAGGCAGACGGATCAGGCGCGATTGGACGATGGTCGCCGATGCAGGAAAACGCTCGAACTCAGGCTGCGGCTCCCATTTCTCAAAAGCCATCACTCCGACTCCTCACCCATCACGAACCCCGGTGGCGCAGGTGATAAGATCATAAAATCCCGAAAGTTTTTGTCAACAATTAATCGCACTGGTTTGCCATCCGAAAAACGAGCCTTTCGGGTGGATGATTCCTCGATTTATCTTATATTGCAGTATTTTCGTGACGTCTCAAGGCACAGCAACCTACCTGCTGAGCCTGCCTAAACCTTTGGTATCATTCGGCTTCCTGCGAAAAACTATGCCGGCCTTCTGTCTTGTTCTCGTCAAACCGTCTCACTACGACGACGACGGTTACGTCATTCAGTGGTTCCGCTCGGCAATCCCGTCAAACTCTCTTGCCGCCCTCTACGGCCTCGCGCGCGACTGCGCCGCACGGCAGATCCTCGGCTCGGAAACCACGATCGAAATCCATCCGATTGACGAAACGAATACTCGTGTACGTCCTGAGCAGATCGCGAAAATGATCGAGCGCGCGGGCGCCGGCATGGTGATGCTCGTCGGAGTACAGTCCAATCAGTTCCCACGCGCACTCGATCTCGCACGTCCGCTGCGCGAGCGCGGCATTCAAGTCGCGATCGGAGGCTTCCACGTTTCCGGCACGATCAGCATGCTGCAGGGAAACGATCCCGATCTCGACAAGGCGCGCGCGCTGGGCGTCTCACTCTTCGCCGGCGAAGCGGAAGGGCGGCTCGAAGAAGTGTTGCGCGACGCGGCAGCCAACGCGCTGAAGCCGATGTACAACTTCATGGCGGATCTGCCCAACATTCAGGGCACGCCGATCCCGCTGATCACAGCACTCCGCGCATGGCGCACTGCCGGCGGCGTGACGAGCTTCGACGCGGGCCGCGGATGTCCCTTCCAATGCTCCTTCTGCACGATCATCAACGTGCAGGGGCGCAAGTCGCGCCGCCGTTCCGCGGATGACATCGAGAAAATCGTTCGCGAAAACGTCGCGCAGGGTCTGCACAGCTTCTTCATCACCGACGACAACTTCGCGCGCAACACCGAGTGGGAATCGATCCTCGACCGCCTCATCGCCCTGCGCGAAGAGGGCATCAAGATCCATTTCATCATTCAGGTCGACACGCTCTGCCACAAGATCCCGCACTTCATCGAGAAGTGTGCGAAGGCAGGCGTTCGCCGCGTTTTCATCGGACTCGAGAACATCAATCCCGACAGCCTCGCGGGCGCGAAGAAGCGGCAGAACAAGATCACCGAATACCGCAAGATGCTGCTCGCCTGGAAAGAGGCCCGCGTCATCACCTATGCCGGCTACATCCTCGGTTTTCCCAACGACACGATCGAATCCATTCGCGAAGACATCGAGATCATCAAGCGCGAGTTGCCCGTCGATCTCCTCGAGTTCTTCTTCCTCACTCCTCTGCCTGGTTCCGAGGATCATCAGACGCTCGTGCGGAAGGGAGTGGCACTCGATCCGGACATCAACAAGTACGACCTCAATCACGTCTGCACCGGTCACGCGAAGATGTCGCGGCAGCAGTGGGAAGAGGCGTACCGCACGGCATGGGACACGTACTACACGATGGATCACGTCGATAAGGTGCTGCGCCGCCTCGTCGCGAAACGTGCGAGCGCGAGCAACGCAATCCTGCTGATGACATGGTTCAAAGGCTCGATTCACATCGAGGGTGTGCATCCGCTCGAGGCGGGACTCTTTCGCTACAAATACCGCCGCGACCGCCGGCCGGGCTTACCGATCGAGCCCATGTGGAAGTTCTATCCAGACTACTTCTTCGAGTCTCTCTCCAAGCTCACGCGGTGGGCGAAGATCTATCTCGGCCTCCGCAAGATCTACGTGAAGATCAAACACGACGCGAAGCGCTACGAGTACATGGACACCGCGCTGACACCGGTGACCGATGACGAGGTCGAAACGCTGGAGCTGTTCCATCACAACGAGGCGGCGGAGAAGTTTGTGGCGATGGCCGTCGGTGCGGCGGGGCACCAGGGCGCTGGGGCGCCAGGGCACTAGGGCGCTGGGGAAACCCAAGCGCGCCAGCACGCCAGCACGCCAGCACCTCAGCACCCCAAAGTCCCCCGACATTTGCGATCCCCGCGATTCCGAGGTAGCCTCTCGCCGGGGATTTCCGCGGGTCGAAATGACCCGCCATGCTGTCAAAAATCTGGAGTGCCTCCACCCTCGGCATCGATGCCGTGCGCATCGTCATCGAGGTGAATGCTGCTGCCGCGAATCAGCCTGGGTTCAGGCTCGTCGGCCTTCCTGATGCTGCCGTGCGCGAAGCGTATGCGCGTGTGCGTGCCGCGCTGCACAATTGCGGTTTCCTGCTTCCGCCGCGCTACATCGTCGTGAACCTCTCGCCTGCCGACGTGAAGAAGGAAGGCTCGAGCTTCGATCTGCCGATTGCGATCGGCATGTTGCACGCGATGGAGTTTCTGCGCGACGAGCATGTCGCCGGACGGATCTTCGCCGGCGAGCTCTCGCTCGACGGCACGCTCGCTCCCCTGCGCGGCGCGCTCTCGATCTCCGCTGCGCTGGCCAATGACCCGAGCGTGCGCGAGTTGATCGTGCCGGAACCGAATGCGAATGAAGCAGCAGCGGTGCGCGGGGTTCCCATCATCGGGCCGCGTAACCTTCCCTGCCTCGTTGCACATCTCATCGGCCGCACGCCCATTACACCGGCGATCTCGGCCACACAAGCAGACAGCACCGGAGATCATGCCGACTTCGCGGAAGTGCGCGGGCAGGCGCAGGCGAAGCGCGCACTCGAAGTCGCCGCATCCGGCGGACACAACGTGCTGATGATCGGACCGCCCGGCTCGGGCAAGACGATGCTGGCGAAGCGGCTGCCGTCGATCCTGCCTAACCTTTCGCTGCACGAATCGATCGTGACGACGAAGATTCACTCCGTCGCGGGAACGCTGCCGAACGGAGGAGGGCTCCTGACGCGGCGTCCCTTCCGCGCACCGCATCACACGATCTCGACCGCAGGTCTGGTCGGCGGTGGCTCACCGCTTCGTCCCGGCGAGGTGAGTCTCGCGCATCATGGCGTGCTGTTTCTCGACGAGCTCGCCGAATTCCGCCGCGACACGCTGGAGGTGATGCGCCAGCCGATGGAAGACGGCATGGTCACGCTCGCCCGCGCTGCACGAACGATCACCTATCCGTCGCGCTTCACGCTGGCCGCCGCGCTGAATCCCTGCCCCTGCGGCTACTTCAACGACAGGCGCCGGGACTGCATTTGCACGCCTCCGCAGATCTCGCGCTACCTGTCGAAAATCTCCGGGCCTCTGCTGGATCGCATCGATCTGCAGGTGGAAGTCGGCGCGCTCACGAGTGACGAGATTTCGTCGCTAGCGCCCGCCGAGCCCTCGGAGATCATTCGCAGCCGCGTCGAGTCCGCTCGGAGCATTCAGCAGCAGCGCTTCCGGCGCTCTGCGATCTCGTGCAACGCGGAGATGACGACACGGCACCTGCGCAAGTGGTGTGAGCTGGACGCCAGTTCGAAGCGGCTCCTCGTCGCCGCCATCGAACGCCTCGGCCTTTCAGCGCGGGCGCATGATCGCGTGCTCAAGGTCGCACGAACGATCGCCGATCTGTCGGCGATTGAACGAATCGAGGCGAGTCACGTTGCAGAGGCGGTGCAGTATCGGGCGCTGGATCGCGCGTATTTTCGGACCGGTTAGTCCTCGGCGCGGGGTCCTTCGCCCTCTTCGGGGCTCACGATGACGTTCGTTTCGTTCTTGTCCGAGGCGAGCACGACTTCGCGGATCATCGCGACGAGTTGCGGTACATCGAATGGTTTCCGCACGATCGCGTGGACGTGCGACGGTGAAAGACTGCCGAGCACCAGATCATCGAACGCGGTGATCACGATGATCGCCGTCGGAGGCGGAGGCGACCTCTTCCGAAAGACTTCGAGAAACTCGAAGCCGTTGAAACGCGGCATCATCAGATCGAGGACGATGACGGCGTACTCATTCGTTTCGCACAGCTCGAGCGCCTCGAGGCCGTCGTCAGCGGTGTCGATCTGCATTGGCTCGCGTCGCAACGCAGCGACCAGAAGCGCACGGATGGCGTCGTCATCCTCGACGACGAGAGCTTTGGGAAGCATCACAAGTTTCGGTATGCCTGATGCACAGAACGCGCCCGAAGGTTTGTGATAAAAGGCCGCGACTCATTCTGATCGTCATTTTGTTCAAGGAGAATCATGCGAATCGCCGTACCCCATAACACCACACGTGAAGAAGCCAGGCGCAAGATCGAGCAGCGCCTGTCCAATCTCCAACAGCAGTACGGACACTACGCCACGGACATCGACAAGAATTGGGAAGGCGATCGTCTGCACTTCAACGTCAAGGCGAAAGGCATGGCCGGCAGCGGTTCGGTCGAGATCACGGACACCGAAGTGATTCTGGATGGGAAGCTGCCTCTGATGGCTCGCCCGTTCGAATCGCGCATCAAGAGCACGATCGAGCGCGAAGCGGAGACAATGTTCAAAGCGTAGGACAGGCGGGGGCGCCTGTCCTACACGCCTACGTGGAGAATCTTCTTGAGAGCGTCGTAATTGGGATCGACGAACAACCGGCCATCGACTTCGACTGCCGGATCGGTTCCCAGGTGCACAGTGCTCGACTTCACATCATCGGCACGCACCAGCTCATGATCCACGTGATATCGCGACAGGAAGCCTGCGATCAGGCTCGTTTTCTGCCGTTTACTGCCGGGGAAAAACCGTACGGTCATCTTCCCCTCCTCTCACACCCGGTGACTACAGGGTCTCTGTTGTACGAGTTTACGAACGGTAAGCCCGTTTGGTTCTAAATGTCAAATAAACTAGGAGTGACGAGTGATGAGTAGCGAGTGACGAGTTCCTAGGGCTGTCTCGTCACTCGTCACTCGTCACTCGTCACTCGTCACTCATCACTCGTCACTGAATCATGTCCTTCGTCCGTCTCATTCTCAAGAACGCATTGCGAAATCGGCGCCGGACCGTGTTGACCACCCTCAGCGTCGCGGTTTCCCTTTTCCTCCTCGTCAGCCTTCGAACGCTCGTCATCGAGATGCGCGGCGACACGCTGATGACGAAGCAGTCGGGGCAGCGTCTCATCACGCGCAGCGCTGTCTCGCTCCAGATCCCGCTGCCGATCGCTTACAAGGAAAAACTCGCCCGCGTTCCCAACGTTCTCCGCGTGTCCGAGTATCAGTGGATTCCGAGCTGGTACCGCGAGCCGAACATTCCGCTGATGATCATCGCCTGCGACCCGAAGTTCATGGGCACGGATCCGCAGTACGCGATTCCTCCCGCGGAGCTCGAAGCGTTTCGCGCGGACCGCACAGGCATCATCGTTCCCGAAAAGATGATGAAGAAATACGACTGGAAGATCGGACAACGCATCACGCTCAAAGGTTCCGTGTTCCCATTCGACGTCGAGGGAACGATTCGCGCGCGATTCGCCGGGCCGTCGCAGAATGCGCTCTTCCTCTGGTACGACTACTTCAATGAGCTGGTGAGACGCTCGATCCCCGACCGCGCGGACAAATCGATGGCGTTCGTCGAGATGACGCGCAGCGCCGCTGCCACTCCAGGCGTCGCGCGCACGATCGACGCGATGTTCGCGAATTCGAGCGCTCCCACGCGCAGTGAATCGGAGCACAACTTCGTCCAGGGTTTCTCGGCGATGCTAGGCAACGTGACGCTTTTCATCTCGGCGATCGCCGCCGCCGTCGTCTTCGCGATCGTCCTCGTCACGACGAATACGATGTCGATGACGGTACGCGAACGGCGCCATGAAATCGCCGTCCTCAAGACCATCGGCTACCGGCCGCATCATGTCGTCGCTCTGGTCGCGGGAGAATCGCTCGCGATCTCGGTCGCCGGCGGCATCATCGGCATCGGCGGCGCGCGGCTTTTCTTCCGCGTGTTCGACATCTACGATCTGACGAACACCGTCATTCAGCAGTTCAACGTCACGGAGGAGACGATCGCGTTCGCTGCGCTCCTCGCGCTGGCGATGGGCATCGTCAGCTCGCTCGTTCCTGCAATCGGCGCCGCGCGCGCCTCGATTGCCAACACGCTCCGGGAATCGTGATGTTCATCCCGATCAAGTACAACCTTCGCAATCTCGCCGTGCGCCGCACTGCGACGTTCCTGACGGCATTCGGCATTGCGATCAGCGTCGCGGTCTTCGTCGCCGTGATGGCGCTCGTCGACGGAATGAAGCGAACGTTCGTCGACACGGGCGATCCTCTCAACATCCTCGCGTTGCGGCGTGGAGCGGTCAGCGAAACCGGCAGCATCATCGACGTCTCGGCCCCCTCGATCATCCGCAACCTGCCCGGAATCGACGCGATGTCTGCCGAGCGAATGGTCTACGTGAACACCGCGCGCCGCGAGGACAATGGCAACGCCAACGTCGTCATCCGCGGACTCGGCGACACGGGCCGCCGCCTGCGTCCCGGCGTGAAGCTCGTGAGCGGCCGCTGGTATCAACCGGGATTACGCGAGCTCACCGTCAGCCGCACCATCGCCGCCCGATTCCGCGACTCCGGGCTTGGCGACGAGTTCACGACAGGCAGTGCGAAATGGAAGATCGTCGGCATCTTCGACGCGGGCCATACCGCCTACGCCTCCGAGATGTGGACCGACGCCGAGAACATCGCGTCGACCTTTCAGCGGCGCGCGTGGGCTGACATCTTCATTCGCGCCTCGTCACAGGAAAAGGTCGCCCCGCTGATTGCGATGCTCGAGGCCGAGCCGCGTCTCGATCTCAATGCACAGCGCGAGGTCGCCTACTTCGCCGAACAAACCAAAGCCGCGGCACCCGTCCGCATCCTCGGCAACATCGTCGCGATCATCATGGCCGTCGGCTCTGCATTTGCCGCGATGAATACGATGTATGCCGCTGTCGGCTCACGCACGCGCGAGATCGCGGTGCTGCGCGCACTCGGCTACTCGCGGCGTTCCATCGCGTTGTCGTTCATGTCCGAGGCGGTGCTGCTGTCGATTGTGGGAGGGATGATCGGCGGACTCTGCGCGCTGCCGCTCAACGGGCTCGCGACGGGAACCGCGAACTGGTTCACGTTCGCAGAGATGAACTTCGAGTTCTCGATCACGCCGATGCTGCTCACCGAAGGTGTCGGATTCGCGATCGCGATGGGACTGGTTGGCGGTGTCCTGCCCGCGTTGAGAGCGAGCCGGTTATCGGCAGCGGCGGCGATGCGGGCGCTGTAGAAGATACAGTCCGGTGGGGCGACAGGCGCCCTCGCCTGTCGGCTCGGTGCACAGGCGAGGGCGCCTGTGCCCCCACTGGATCTGAGTGGCTAACCAGCGGCTGCGGCGGTCTCCCGATACTGGATCTCGTACAACTTCCGATACAGGCCGTCGATCTCCATCAGCTCCTCATGCGTTCCACGCTCGCGGATCTCGCCGTGGTGAAAGACGAGAATCGAGTCCGCGGAGCGAATCGTCGAGAGGCGATGTGCGATCACGATCGACGTACGGCCTGCGAGCAGAGTCTGGATCGCTTCCTGGATCAGCCGCTCCGTCTCCGTATCGATCGATGACGTCGCTTCATCGAGGATCAACACCGGCGGGTCGAACGCGAGAGCTCGTGCAAACGACAACAGTTGCTTCTCGCCAACGGAGAAACCGGCCCCTCGCTCCCGCACCGTTGACGCATAACCCTCCGGCAGCCGCGAGATGAAGCGATCGGCCTGCACGCGGCGCGCGGCCTCGCGCACCGTCTCGTCGCCGATCATCGGATCGCCGAGCGAGATGTTCTGACCGACCGATCCGGTAAAGAGGAAGAAATCCTGCTGCACGATCGCAAACACCCTCCGCAGCGGCGCGAGCTTGTACTTTCGAATGTCGATTCCGTTGATGAGGATCTCGCCCTTCTGCGGTTCGTAGAAGCGCAGCAGCAGCGCGGTGATCGTCGTCTTCCCCGCGCCGGTGTGACCGACGAGTGCGACACGCTCGCCTCGCTTCACGCTGAAGGAGATGTGATTGAGCACCCACTCCGGTTCGTTGTACGCGAAACAGACATCGCGGAACTCGATCGATTCGAAATGCTCGATGTCGAGCGTGCCGTCATCCAGAATCTTCGGCTCGGTGTCGAGCAGCTTGAAGATGCGCTCGCTCGCTGCCATCGCCGCCTGCAGGATGTTGTATTTCTCGGAGAGGTCGGAGATCGGCTCGTAGAAGCGCTGCGCATATTGAAAGAAGGCGATCAACGCACCGACCGAGAGCGTGCCGCTCAGTACCTGTCCCCCGCCGAACCAGACGATCAGCGCGATGCCGATCGACTGGATCAACTCGATCACCGGATAGAAGACGGCGTAGTAGAAGATCGAGTCGATGTTCGCATCGCGATGCCGCGCGTTGAGCTGCTCGAACTTCTCCGCTTCCTTCTCTTCGCGGTTGAACAGCTGCACGGTCGCGACGCCCGAGATGTGCTCCTGCAGAAACGCGTTGATCGCGGCGATGCGCGCCCGCACCTGCCGGTAGGTCTTGCGTGCGCCCTGCCGGAACCAGATCGAGATCAGGATGATGAACGGTGTGATCGAGAAAAGGACGAGAGAGAGACGCCAGTTCATCCAGAACAGCACGCCGACGATCCCGATCAACACGAAGATGTCGCCGAAGATCGCAACGAAGCCGGCGGTGAACATCTCGTTCAGAGCGTCGACATCGGTCGTCACGCGCGTCATCAGCCGGCCAACGGGATTGCGATCGAAAAACTGCACATCGAGGCGCTGTAGATGCTCGAAGATCTGCCTCCGGAGGTCGTACATGACGTACTGCCCCATCAGATTCATCAGCACCATCTGCGTGTAGAGCACGGCGAAGTTGCCGCACAACACGATCATGTAGATCAACGCGGCGGCGTTGATCCCCGCCAGCGGATCGAGCGTCCAGCCATGCGCGGCGAGCCACTCGCCCACCCGTGCAGACAACCCGACAGGCTGGGTCCCGAGCGGCTTCACGAAGAGGTCGATGCCGACTGCCACGATCGCGGGGCCGGCGATCTCGAGGATCGACGAAACGATCACCAATAGCACAGAGAAAGTCGCCCGAGCCCGATAAGGACGCAGGTACCGCAGCAAGCGCCGCGCAAGATGCGGATCGAAGGCTTTGCTTCCTTCGTCTTCGTGTCGTTCCATACGCTTCGCTTCAGTGCCGAGTGACGAGTGATGAGTACCGAGTGGTGTCTACTCGTCACTCGTCACTCGTCACTCGTCACTCGATACTCCTCACGCAATCTCCTCGATCTCTTCCTCGAGCGTCTGCCGGCGATAGAGGTCGGCGTAGTAGCCACCATGCGCGACGAGCGACTCGTGCGTACCTCGCTCGACGATGCGGCCATCCTCGAGCACGATGATGTGATCCGCGTCTTTCACCGATGACACGCGGTGCGAGACGACCAGCGCCGTACGTCCCTTCCTCACTTCCCGCAACGCGTGCAGAATCCGCTCTTCGGTCGCGGTGTCCACCGCGCTGAGTGAATCGTCGAGGATCAGCACGAGTGGATTCCGGACGAGTGCGCGCGCAATCGCGGTGCGCTGTTTCTGTCCGCCGGAAAGTGTGATGCCACGTTCGCCGATCACCGTGCCGAGGCCCTGCGGAAATCCGGCGACGTCGGTGGAGAGCCCCGCGAGGCGCGCCGCTTCATCGACTTCCGCATCCGTCGCAGCGCCGCGCCCGAAACGGATGTTCTCCGCGAGCGATTCGGAGAAGAGGAACGTCTCCTGCGGCACCATGCCGATGACGGAGCGAAGCTGCCGCAGCGGCATCGCCTCGACCGCCGCTCCATCGAGAAAGACCGACGAGGAAGGCGGCTCGAAAGTGCGCGTGATCAACGACAGCAGTGTCGACTTGCCGCTGCCCGTTCGCCCTACGATGCCGATCGTTTCCCCGGCCCGCACCTGCATGTTGATGTTGCGCAGCACCGGCTGTGTTCCCGATGGATAGGTGAACGTCAGGTCGCGGATGTCGATGTCCCCGCGAATCTCCCCTGCGATCGGCGTCCCTGCGTCGGGCAGCACACCGGGCGGCACCGACCAGACTTCATGCAGCCGCTGCATCGATGCCATGCCGCGCTGGAAGAGATTGATCACCCATCCGAGCGCGATGAGCGGCCAGATCATCCGTCCGAGGTAGAACTGAAAAGCGACGAACGAGCCGATGGTCATCGAATGCGCCAGAATGCGCCGCGTGCCGAGGAAGAAGGTGAAGACGAACATCACGCCGATGAGCGCATGCAACGCCGGATAAAACGTTGCCGTGAGCCGAATCAGCGAACGGTTGCGATTGACGAATTCCCGATTCATCCCCTTGAACGCTTCAACCTCGTGCTTCTCCTGCGTAAACGCTCGCACGACGCGCACACCCGCGAGGTTTTCCTGCACGCGCGCGGAGATGTCGCCGAAGTAGTCCTGCACGGATTTGAATCGCAGGTGGATGCGTTGCCCGAAGAACTTCACGAGCGCAACGATGATGGGAACCGACGTGAGCGCGGTGAGCGCCATCATGCGATCGATGCGCAGCATCATGACGAACGCGCCGGCCACGACGATCAGCGACGAGAACGCGTGCATCACCGCAGGACCGATCAGCATGCGCACCGATGAGAGATCGTTCGTGGCGCGCGACATCAAATCGCCCGTGCGCTGCTCCTGGTAGTACGAGACGGGCAATTGCTGCAGGTGATCGTAGAAGTCATTGCGCATCTCGTACTCGATGTGCCGCGATGCACCGATGATGATCCAGCGCTGGAGGTAGAGAAACACTCCTTCCACGGCAGCGACCACGACGAAGAGCACGCCATAGCGGAAGAACGTCGCGCGAGTGGCAGCCTTCGACAACTCATCCACCGCGTTGCCGATGATCAACGGCTTGAGCAGCGAGAATCCGGCAGAGCCGATGACACAAAGTCCGCCGAGCATGAGCGGCGTCTTGTGACGTTCGAAGTAGTACAGGAGGCGGCGGAGCGGGGTCATGGCAGTCGGAGTGTCAGTGATGAGTGACGAGTGATGAGTGACGAGTGATGAGTGACGAGTGATGAGTGACGAGTGATGAGTGATGAGTGACGAGTGACGAGTGACGAGTGATGCGTGACAAGTCGGCGCTCGTTACTCGCCACTCGTTACTCGCCACTCGTTACTCGCCACTCGCCACTCGCTACTCAGTACTCGCTACTCAGTACTCTATAACGGCTCCTTCAGCGGAAGGCGTCGCATCTCCTGCAGCACGATGCGAAGAACGGACCCGAGGGTGAACCCCTGGGGAAATGCGTGGGGAATCCGCAGCCCTGCTCCGGAGAGCTCGAGAAAATCGATGGGCGGCTTCCGGCGAGCGAGCACGTGCGCGAGCCGGCGCGGCAGATCCTCACGATCATCCGCATTCAGATGCAGCGGCTGCAGGTAGTAGCCGAAGTGCATCTGCTGCAGCGATGGAGTACCGCCGGAGAATTCGGGCAGCGTGACGCTGAGCGTGAGCGAGCCGAAGATCCAGTTCTCCTGCGCGAACTCGCCGCGCCAGTGATCTTCCTCTGCTTCGGTGAGATGTTCGAGTCGCATCAGGTCTGCGGCGACATCTTCCGCAATCCGGCGACGATCTCATCCATCTTCGTCTGGTGGAAGTCGTTCACCACGCGCTGAAGGTCGGCTTCCGGCGTCGCGCTCAAATCCTCGCTGTAGACTTTCTTCAGCGCGCCGGCGAGATAGACCTTCGTCTCGATGCGCCAGTTGGGATTCGAAAAGAACTCGGTCTGAATGGTCAGCTTCTTGGCGCCGATGTCGAACGCGTCGAGGCGGCCCATGGGCGGGTTGGATGGTGCGGACATGCGCGTATCGTATTCGAAAGTGGGCTCGCGGTAGCGCGGGCACGCGGGCTCGCGGTGAGGCTGTCTCGAGCCGCGCTTTACCGCGAGCCCGCGTGACCGCACGCCCGCGAACCCGGCTACGTACTCCTCCGCACGCTCCTGCGGCACTTCGCCTCCGCGCGCTGCTCGATCTGGCGCACGCGCTCGCGTGAGAGATTCAGAATCTCACCGATGTCGCGGAGCGTCAGCTCGTCATCCTGCATGACGCCGTAGCGAAGCTTGAGCACCGTCTTCTCTTCGAGCGTCAGCGCTTCGACCGACTTCTGCACGCGGCCCTGCTGCTTGATCTGATCGAGCAGCGGCACGCGCGTCTGATCGATTTGCGGTGACATGCCTGGAGCGTGATCGCCGAGCTCGTACCAGAAACGCCACCAGGCTTTCGCATTGGGATTCGTGTAAAGCAGCAGACCCGCGAGCTCGCTCTCGGTGATGTCGAGCGAAGTGCAGACTCTTCGCTTGGCGCGTTCGAGAATCTCTCCGACGTTCTCCGGTCCGCGCGTCAGGAACGAGGCGATCTCTTCGACTTTTTTCGGCACGTTGTCGGTGATGCCGTGCCGCAGGGTCAGCACAAGCCGCTCTTTCGGCGAAAGCTCGGCGATGTGCAACAGCAGCTCTTCGCGCCGCGACTGCTCCTGCATCTCGTCCTCGGCCGAAGGAATCGAGGTCTGCTCGATGACGTCGGCAAGCTCGGTGTGCGACTCGTCATCGAGCTCCGCGTTCAGCGAGAAGTTGTCGCTGTTCGCGTGCATCAGTGTTTGCACTTCTTTCACGGTGACGCCGAGCGTCGTCGCCAGCTCTTCCGGCGTCGGAATGTGATTCCCCTCGGTGATCGCATTCGCGATCGCCTTCTCGAGGCGGTACATCAGATTGGCGCGTTTCGGCGGGAGGCGGAACGCACCTCCCTGCTCCGACAGCGCGTGAAGGATCGCCTGCCGGATCCACCAGACCGCGTAGGTGATGAACTTGACGTTCTTCTCGGGGTCGTATTTCTTGGCGGCGTGAATCAGGCCGATGTTGCCCTCGTTGATCAGGTCGAGGAACAACACGTGCGCATTGCGATAGCGCTTGGCGTAGGAGACGACGAAACGGAGATTGGACTTGACCAACTCCTCCAGAGCGCTCTTGTCGTTCTGCTGCACACGACGGCCGAGCTCCTTCTCGCGCTCAGGTGTGAGGCGCGGGATGCGCGCGATCTCCTGAAGATACTGGTTCAGAAGATCGTAGTCTTCACGTTCGTCGAACCGGGCCATGCAAACTCTTGAAGAGCGTTCATTCTACGCCCTCACGATAGAATCAAAATCATGATGCGCGCGGTATTGGCGACTCTCGTGCTCGGCATCTCGATGTATGGGCAGACGACGTACTACGTCAGCCCATCGGGATCGGACGCGAATGGAGGAATGTCACGCAACTCTGCATGGCGCACTCTTACGCGCATTCGCGAGCTGCACACCGGTGACACGCTGCTGCTCGCAGGCGGCTCGCTGTTCAGCGGCTCGATTCACGTCCCTGCCTCGGGCATCACGATCAGCAGCTACGGCGTTGGGCGCGCGATCATCGATGCAGGTGATGGCACCGCGATCGATGCGAGCAATGTTTCCAATCTGAGAATCTCGAATCTCGTGCTGCGGGGAACGAATCTCGCGCACGGCGTGCTCTATCGCGCGGCGATCGACATCACCAACCGAGAATCGAAGGCGAAATCGCTGGAGATCGATCATCTGGAGATCAGCGGCTTCGGCCTGGCAATTCAGGTGCAGGCCGCAGATCGCCTGACGGGAATCGACGGTATCTCCATCGAGAGCGTCTACATTCATGACGTCGGCTACACGGGAATCTCCATCACCGGCGCTGAACTTGGTGCGTTCTCCAATGTGTCCGTGTCGCACTCCGACATCGGCTCGATCACCGGCTACCGCACGTCGTTCGGCGTCGTGCAGGGCTCGGGAAGCGGCATCGCCATCGTTGGCGCGAACGGAGGCGCGATCCGCGAGAACGTCATTCGCGACAGCGGTACGATCGCCGGCGGCGGCGAATCCGGCATCGTCCTGAGACAGACGCAGGATTTCCTCGTGGAGTCGAACGAAGTGCGCGACGTCCACACCCAGCCCGTTCCCGCTGCGGTCGCTGCCGCCATCGACATCGACGGCGGGATCGACCACGTCATCCGCTACAACTACACGCACGATAACGATGGACCCGGCATCAGGCTCTGCGCCTGTACCGCTTCGCTGGACGACATCTTCGTTCATCACAACATCAGCCAGAGCGACGGCGTCCCGGCAGCAATCGACATCGATGGAGTGATTCCCTCCGCTGCGATCGTCGTGGAGAACAACACGGTCCTAACCACCAACAGCACCGCGCTGAGGAGCACGGGGAGTGTCGTGGCTACGGTCGCAGACAATCTGCTGCTCACGCAGAACGGTACGGCTGCGGACATCGTCACCGGCACGACGATGGCGGCGAATGATTACTGGCCGTCCGCAGGCGCGCTCAATCTGGTCATGAACGGAGCGGCGCATTCGACACTCGCCTCGTGGGGACAGGATCCTCAGGGCATTTCGGGAGACCCCAGCCTGCTCGGAGGCTCCAGCGCTGCCCTCATGCCCAATCTCTCCCTCAGCGATCTTGCCGCGGTCCGCACGACGACGACAGTCGCACCCAGCATCGACAAGGCCGTCGATGTCCCGGGCTACGACGTTGGAAAGCGCGACTTCTACGGCGGCGATGCGGCAACTTCACTCGGGCGAGATCTGGGTGCCTATGAGTTTCGTCTCGAACCGTACTCACCTTCGATCGAACCGATTGCAGCGAGGTCAGTGGCGGTCGGCGACGCAATCGACGTCGATGTCTGGTTCCACGATCCGGATGGGACTCGGGGCATCGTGGTAACACTCGTATCCGCATCATCCGGTTCGACGATTCGCCGCGCCGGCGGTAATCATGCGATCGTGACGATCGCTCCTCGAGCGGCGGGACCGGGAACCGTGACGGTTCGCGTGACGGATGAGACCGGGCTGTCGGACACGGTTTCGTTCAGTGTTTCGGCGAGCGGTGGAGTCCGCACGCGGGCTGTGCGCCACTGAGCGCCGTCAGCGCCAGGTGAAATCCCAGCGGCATTCCTCCGCGCCCTCCGCCTTGCACGTGTGCATCATCCGCCCTTCTTTCGCGCCGGCGTGATCCGCGATCACTTCGAACCATCCCGTGATGCGGCCGCAGCCGGCGACGTTGGATGGGAAGTCGCGTACGTGAAACACAGCGCGATTCGGAAACGTGTCCACGCTCACAGTTCCGCCGTCGTAGACTCGGGTCCAGACGAATGGCGCTTTCTTGAGCACGGCCTCGAGCGACAGCACAGCGAGCACAAAGCGATACACCGACTTCAATCCGAGCTCGGCACCGAATCGCCCCGCGCGTCTTGCGAACCCTTTCACCGGCTCCTTCTTCGCCTCGGCGGCAAATTCGGTGAAGCGATTGACGGTGACCAGCGGCACGACTTCATGCGCGAGAAGATGCCCGGTGAAGAACTTCGCATCGGGCCCCATCTTCTCGAGCACGCCTCGCAGCTGCTCCGGAGCGAGCTCACCAGCGACGAATTGAAAGAGACCGTTGACGGGTACCGCTTTCACGTGAACGTCGGGCATGGAGAAATAGTAGGACAAATGGGAGCCGGACGTTCACCGGGATGCTCTACTTCGCCAACACCCGGCGCCGCGGCTGGTACGGTGTCTCCCTCTCGTCCGGCATCTGCAATTCCTCCCCTTGCAGCACGATCTGGCGCGCGAAGTGCCGGCGCTGCCCGCTCGCGTCGGTGCCGCTGATGAGGAACGACATCGTGATCGTGTCGCTGCCGGCGATCCCATCCTGATCGTAGAGATCGAGATTCGGGAAGTCGCGGTGCAGCGCCTGCGCGTCGTACGTGTAGCTGAGCACACTCGACGTTCGTTCTTCGAGGATGCACGTCGGCATCGTCGTCGTTGTCGTCATCGTCACGTTCGACAGCGGCACGGGCGGCGTGAGCTCGAATGTGATCGGGCGCTGCGACGGGCGCTGCCACTGCGGCAGGGGTGCGATCGATGGCGGCGGTGCGTCGCCGCGCACGACGTAGAAGTAGAACTCACCATCGCGCGATCCGAGAACGTCGCCGGTCGGGAACGGAGCCTGTACCTGTGAGCCGCTGCCGATCTTCCCATCGAACAGCACGCCGATCTTCGCCTTCCACACACCCGGCTCGTCGACCACGAAATCCTGCCCAGGATCGTAGAAGTAGCCGATCTTGTTCGCCGTTCCCTGAATCGTGCGTGTGACTCCGCTCGGCGAGGTGATCAACATCTTGACCTTCGCCGGCAGCGTCGGTCCGATCTGTCCCGCGAACACCGCCCGCTCGCCGAGCTGCAGAATCGAGCCGGCGCGCGTCGCCGTCGGATGGAAGAAGAGGTCGGTCGCCTTCCCCTTCAGCGTCATGATCGGACCACCGCTCGGATCGCCGGTGTTCCCCTGGAACGGCGGGAACACGCGCCCGCCGGTCGCGTCGTCGAACGGCAGCAACACGAACAGCGATGCATACGCGCCGTAGTACTTGAAGTCGGGATCGCGCCACACCGCTCCGCCGAACTGGAACTTGAAGTCGTTGGGGAGATCGCCGGAGATCCCTGCCCCGAGCTGGAAGTGATAGTTTTCCCCGAACCTCCAATACGCGTTCCCGCTCACATCCTCGGTGATGACCTCGCGAATGTGCACGCCGGGCTTTTCTGCGAATCCATAGAAGTATCCGAACTGCGTCGCCTTCTCCGGCACGAACGCGTTGAGCTCGGAGCTCGATGCGGTCGAGAACAACGGAATCTCTCCCGCGCTGATTCGCTCCTCGAGCGAAGGTCCCTCGCTCGGCGCACCGATCCGCTGGCGCTCGCGCACGCGTTGCGCAAAAGTTCCCACGGGATCCTGCACCGTGATCTTGGGAATGTCCGCGGCAGGATCGTTCTGCTGCATCCACATGATGTCGCCGCGATGGAACGGGAACATCACGTGATCGCCTCCCGTGCGCGCCTGGCGCACGTTGAACCACTGCTGCTGAATCGTGTTCGTTCCGTCGAATCCGCGGCGGCCGTGCGTCACCAGCGAGGAGCCCGGCGTCTCGACGATGCTGCCCCACGCGAGTGTGCCGAACCAGACGATGCCAGATGCATCCGTGTACTTTGCGGTGACGTCGACGCGATATTCGCCCGCGCCCTCGAGCCGCACGAGATCGGAAGGACTGAAGAAGCCGAAGCGATTCGCACGTCCATCGATCGTCCAGCGCCGCGCCTTCGCCGGATCGGAGTCGGGCATGTGTGTGATCGCGATCGAAACGTCGGCGGGAAAGGGGGGTTGCAACACGAGCTGCGGCGCGAACTCGTTGCCGCTCTCGAATGGAGTCCCGGCGAACGTCGCCGTCTCGATGTCGATCGGCCGCGCGACCCACACCTCGTATGTGCCGCCCCCCGCGTAGGTGTTGCCAAAGACGTCGTCGACCGTTCCCTTCATCTCGATGCGATGCTGGCCCCACTGCGTGAACATGTAGTTGAAGCGCGGCTCGAGTGTGGTGAGCTGCATGAAGTCGGTGACGTGCGACGTCGCCCTGCTGATGCCCGGCCCGCTCCGTGTGGTCGCCGAGTGCGACATCGACTGCGCGAAGGGTGCGTTGCCGAGGTCGTCGACGGTGCCGTCGGGACGAGTGATGCGGATGCTGAGAGAGCCCGAGGGAAACTTCAGCGGCACGCGTGTGGGATAGCCGATACGCGAAGGATCACTCGTGATCAGAGGTGCGTAGGGCTCGAGCGAGTAGCGCAGCGGAGTGCCGCTGCGCGGATCGTCCTTCGGCAGCACGAGCGTGCGAGGAGACATCGTCACGTGCGATGTGATGCCGCCGGTGTCGCGGTCTTCGATCGCGATCGTTCCGCGATTGCCGTTGGTGAATGTATCGAGGCCGAGCACCCAGAAGAGGTGCGGAGGTTTCGGCGATCCGACGCGTACGAGCGGGAACGCGCTGAGGTTGCCGAGGTACTCGCCTTCCGGCGTGGGAAGAACGTCGAAGTAGTGCTGACCGGGATCGAGTCCGGTGACGTTGAGCGTGAGTGTGGGCCGGTAGATTCCGGGCGGGAGCGACGAGGCGAGTTTGAGCGACGCGCTCCAGTCAGCCTCGATGTGGCCGTCGACGACCGTCACGTTGGTGAGCGTCGTCGGACCGAGATTCACCGACAAACCCTGGCGCTCGATGGGAAAACCGGTCGGCGTCATGAACGTCGACGCGAAGTCCATGTTCGTGCGGCGCTGAACGCCGTCCGCATCGAACACCCGCTCGAGATTCATCAACGCGCGCGGTGCGAGCGTCGACGGAGTCGTCGAGGTGATCGCGCGCGAGAAGATCTTCAGTTTTCCCGTGAGCGAGATCGTCTGTCCTGCGGTCCACGATTGCGACGGCATCGCGCCGCTGAGCCACCAGCGGCCGGCTTCGTTCGAGCCGAGGATCTGGTACGTGTGAAGGTGCAGATCGCTGTCGTTGGTGAGTGCGTAGAGGTAGCCGGAGAGGGAGAATTGTCCGGGCGTGGGAGAAACGTCGATGTACGTGCCGGGCGGCGCCTCGAAGCCTTCGTTGGTTCCGCCGGAGAGATTCATGTTCGGCAGGTACCGCCCACTCGGATCGTGTTTGATCTGCAGCGTCGATCCGGGAGGCGCGAACATCGAGAGGGAGAAACTGCCGTCGTTTGCCGAGAGCGTGAATGCGGTCTCGTGCGTGTGCAGATTGATGACGACGATCGTCGCGAGCGGCTCGCACGCGCCCGCATCGCCCGTGATGGTGGCGGTGCCGTTCGCGTCGGGTGTTCCGATGTGGATCAGTGCACGGCGTGGAGGAAGCGTCGAGCTGATCGGTGCGTCGCGTACGGCATCGATCGTGACGCTCTTCGCGTTGCCATCGCGCGCATCGATCGTCTGGCGGCCGAAGAAGTAGCTCGTATCAGCGTGTGCAACGTGCGCGGAGTAGACGTCAGGGGGAACCGTGAACGTCGCGTGACCGTCATTCGTGAACTGATCGTACGATCGATCACTCGTCAGGCTGTAGAGGCTGACGCGTTCGGTGAAGCTTCCCGCGACGCGGCCGGTGACGTCGATCTGTACAGGCGGGAAGAGTTTCACTCGCGCCACGAGATCGCGTGACACGCGGAAGCTGACGAAGTCGTTGAGGAGGCCGGAGCCGGCCGGCGGCACGACGCCGAAATTCAGATTGCCGCTGTTGACGGTGAGCTCGAATGCGCCGTTCGCGTCGCTGTTTGTGATCGCGTCAGGCTCCTGATTGTTGCCGTAGCGGATCTGCACCCGTGCGTTGGTGACAGGCTTGCCGGCGGTGTCGCTGACGGTGCCGGAGAGTTTGAAGGTCGATTGGGCGAACGCGGACGCGGTGGAGAGAAAGGTCGCGACTGCGACTCGCACGAAGATCGCGCTAGATCTCATCGCCTGATCGTTCTCCGCATCCAAGCACTCGCAATGAGCGCAGCGCCTGCGACTATGCAGACAAAGATTGCCTGCCGCATCGTGACACCTCCGGGCTCGGGGGGCAGTACGTAACGTAAGCCTTCGTTGCGTGAGACGCAAGCCGGTCGCGCAGTTGCGCGGCGCGCAGGTGCGGCGTACGTTCAACAGGACATGCTTCGTCCGAGTCTGCTGTTGTCGGGAGTCATCGCACTCGCGGGCGTTGACCGCGTGGTCACCGTCAATCCCGACTCGAACAGCATCACGATCGCGGGCGTGAAAGAGATTTCGGTCTGCTCGACGCCGCAGACGCTCGCAATCGACGGCAATCGCGCATTCGTCGTTTGCCGCGACGGGATGCTCGATGAAGTCGATCTCGGCGCGCAGCGGGTAACGCGCGCGGTTCCTACCGGCTTCGATCCGTTCGGTGTCATCGTGAATGGCGGCCGCGTCTACGTGAGCATCACCGGTGAGTCGAGCATTCTCGTGATCGATGAGTCGACGCTATCTCCGATAGGAACGATTGCGACGGAGGAGTTTCCGCGTGGCCTGGCGGTCAGCGGTGGTCTGTTATACGTCACGCATTTTCGATCGGGACGCGTGAGCGTGATCGACACGAATACGCTCACGGTCACGAGAGTCATCTCGACCGGGACCGATTCGAACGTGTCGCAGAGCATCGTCGTGAAGGGTGCGCGTGCGTATCTGCCACAGACGCGTTCCAATTCGTCGAATCCGGCGCTGCTCTTCGACTCGACCGCGTTTCCCATCGTCTCGGTGATCGATCTCGCGAGCGGCGTGAACCTCAACGCGGAGCGGATCGCAATCGACATCGCGGACCGGCCGTCGTCGCTGCCCATCGACGTCGCGATGACGTCGTCAGGCAAGGCGCTAGTCGTCAACGCGGGCAGTGATGATGTTTCCATCATCGATCTCGCAACGCGCCGCGCGGTTGCACACGTTTCGGCCGGCAGCAATCCGCGCGGCATCGTGCTGTCGGCCGACGAACGATTCGCGTATGTGAACAACACGCTGTCGGGAACCGTCAGCGTGCTCGATCTCGCGACGAACATGGTCACGAGCACGATCGAGGTAACGAAAATTCCGCTCGATCCATCGATCCTCAATGGAAAGATTCTCTTTAGCACGTCGAACCGCACGGCGCTGGCGAGAGACCGCTGGATCTCGTGCGCGACGTGCCACTTCGACGGCGGCACGGACGGCCGCACGTGGTTCTTCCGCGACGGGCCGCGCAATACGCCGCCGCTCTTCGGCGTCGCAGACACGCTGCCGATGCACTGGTCAGGCGATCTCGACGAGTTGCAGGACGTCGAGAGCACGGTCCGAAATATTCAGGCGGGCACGGGACTCGCGCCGGGCCCGAGCAACTGCGAGCCCGCGTGCAATGCGGCGCCGCCAAACGCAGGACGCTCGAAGGATCTCGACGATCTCGCCGCATTCATGCGTGTGCTGCGCGCCGCACCGCGAAGCGTCCTGATGAGCGATGCCGCAATTCGCGGCGGCGACGTGTTCAACGCCGCGGGATGTGCGTCCTGCCATGTGCCGCCGCTCTACACGGATCTGCAGAAACACGATGTCGGAACAGGTACGAGTCCGTTGGAGCGTAAGGGAACGTCGTTCGACACACCCTCGCTGCGCGGCATCGCGTTCACAGCACCTTATTTCCATGACGGAAGCGCAGCGACGCTGCTCGACGTCGTCGATCGCCACAGCACGACGACACTGACGACGGCACAGAAAGACGATCTCGTTGCGTTTCTTCGTACGATCGATTTCGCGGCGGCGACCTCGCGACGGCGCGCCGCAGCCAGTGGATCCACCAAATGACGAGACTATCGATTCTGCTCGCTGCCGGAATCGCACTCTCTGCACTCGCGCAGCCGAACATATCGATCTCTGGGCGCGTGATCGATGCCGCCGGCAAGCCGCAGGCAAGTCTCGGAATCTCAGCAATCGATCCGCTCAACATAAGCAATGGACACCCGGCTACAACGAGCGCCGACGGCACTTTCGTGTTCGATCTGCCGCCGGCCATCTATGCTCTCGTCACATTCGCGAAGCCGCCGCTCGTTCCAGCGGTCGCGCGTGTCGACGCACGAAACGGGAGTGTCAGCAACCTCGAAATGCGGATCGACACGCACTCACCAATCGTTCCCGATGATCCACCGCGCGCCGCGCTGATCCAATTCACCGTTCCCGATGACGAAGGACGGACGACGATCAGCGGGAGCGCGGGCGCGGTTCCCGGCCGTAGCGGTGTGGTGTTGGTGACGATGGACACCGGTCAAGTCGCCTGGACGCAATCCTCCGGCGATGGCAGTTTCAGCGCCGCCATCTTCGCGCCGGCGGGAAGCACCGTGCTCGTGAAAGACGATCCGATCGGGTTTCAATCGCGCAATGTGCGCGATGGCGCGGTCGGAGGAAACCTCGCGCTGATGGCGGGAACGTACGTGCGCGTCCCTCTCAACACTAATAGCAATGACTTGTTTGCGGTCGCCGGCGACATCGGCTTGCCGCAGAATTCCGTTTCCGGGCCCCCGTGGACTCTCGAAGGAACGATGACCTCCGGCACGACGCTGCGCGTCGACGGCACCTTGCGCGTGTTCTCGTCTGCCGTACAGCAGGCGTCGTCGATTCGATCCAAGGTCTACTTGCAAGTGGGAAAGTGTTCCGGCGCCAATGGCGCGGCGTCGCTTGCAGCGAATCGATACCTCTCCACGCTGATGACGCCGACCGATCTGCCGATCGAGCGGGAATCGAATTCCGGCACCGCACTGCAGACGTTCGTCGACATCGATCTGAACAAGGCCGCCGCCGATCGCGCCGAGGGAGCAATCCACTTCGCATTGACTCTGCCGACCGATCTGCCAGCCGGGATCTATCTGCCGGAGGTCATCGTCTCCGTCGAAGGTCTCCCCACCGACTCCTCGGATTTGCGGATCGGTCCCTCGACACGACGGAACTACAACACCGCGTATCTGCCGGCGATCAAGGTCGGAAATCCCGCGCTTCCCCGGCTGCCAGTGATGTTGATGGCGGACGTTCTGAGCAACGGCACGCGCGGCGCACGTGCCGAAGAGGATCGCGGATCATTTGCTCTCTCGTCGCGCCTGCGAATGAATGACTCACTGGAGGTCCGACGGCTCGACGCATCGGGCGCACCGATCTCCTACCGGCTCGAACCGTTCGTGCCGACCGTCTCGCTTGCTGATTGGGGCCGCGGCGATTTGCCATTGATCCCTTTTCGATTTCCATCCGGACACTTGAGCGTCACCATCGCGGCGCCTGATGGTTCGACGCGAGTCATTGGGCCCGCGCCGTTCGTGCAGACACGCATGAAGTCGAATGGAGACTCAGGCGAAAACTTCAGCAATCCGTTTGGAGGGTTCTCGAGGGCGACGACCGAAATCTTCGAGTGCGAACAACTGAGCACTCTCGATCCACGCTTCGAGATCGAGTTCCCGCGCGATGGACGGTACGTCGTTACGCTGGATGCGTCGATCGACGACATCTGGGGTAGCACTTGGAACGTCGGCGGAACGTTCGAGGTGCATGTCGGGCGGTTGCTCTCCGTCGACACGTCATTGATTCCCGGAACGCCTCTCGAGGTCGGAGATCGGCTGAGCCCCGCGGTGATTCTCAGACCACCGGTCGCGGCAGACGTTCAAGTGCGTGTTCGGATCGCTCCGCAATCAGATTCCGCGCGAATGATCGAACGTGTCATCAGCGGCCGCGCAAATCGCTTCGGCTATTTCAATCCCCCGCTTTCGGATGTCGTTCTGACCGACCCGGGTGAATACCGGGTCGATGTGCTGGCGTCCTCTGACGAATGGTCTGGAGGGCGGACCTGGGGCGGAGTCATCGCGCCGCGCGACACGCCGATCATTGCGCATGGACGCCGCGGGATGGTGAACACGCAAGTGCTCGGCTCACAGTGGTTCTTCCGATCACAAACGCCGTTTCCGAACCTTCCCGATGTCAGCCATCCGAATCCGCCATTCAACTCGGGAGATGTGTTCTGGATGCAGAAGTCCGACACGCAATTTGCGCTCTTCACGTTTCAGGATCCGCGAAGTCTCGTTACCGATCTTCTGCGGAAGCGACTTCGCGATTCGGGAGTCGGGACGCGCGATCCCGGAACGTTCGATGAGCGCGTACCGCTCGGCGAGATTCCGCTCTTCTCCACGCGCGCGGACGGAGTCGAGCCGCATATCGATCCATCGCGCGTCGACTTGTGGGGCTACAGCTATCGCTTCATCGAGCGTCCGTCGATCGCCGTGCGCGAGTTGATCGCGGAGGACAGCGTGCAACTCGTGTACTGGCCATTCCACGATCAATACGGCGCACAGATCGGGCAAGGAGCCAATGGAGATCTGCCGAACGATTTCAAGTTCGAGTTCGGCGGGGTGACGCTGCATGGGTCTGCACTGGCGCAGCCACTGTACGCCGGCTATGCGTCGCTGTTCGTCCTCGTGCCGGATGACGACAAGCGCGGCGGAACGCGCGTCTTCCCGCCGTTTCAGGGGAATGGCGGCGGACCGTCCGGCGGGCCGCTGTTCACGCTGAAAGGTAAAGATGTTGACCTCTTCTTTCATCCGACGGCGGTGAGGCCCGGAACGATTCTGCAGCTCGGCGAACGCGCATCGTTCTCCGGTTACTCGGCGCCCCCTCTTCCTTCTCGCATCGAAATCACGATTACGTCGCCCTCGGGTCAGCTGCGAACGATCAATGGTCGTGCGAATTCCTTCGGCTGGTTCGAAGACCCGACCGATGCTGGCGTCTACGAGACCGGCGTTTGGAAAGCGAAGGTGGCGATCACGTTCGATGGCCGTACGTCCGCCGGGCAGGTCTCTGCTCCCTTTCCCTCAGGCGACGTTCTCGGCTCCCGCAGCGGCGAGTTCTACTTCTATGTCGTTTCGCCCGACTCTCCCCCACTCGCCGTTGCACCCGATGCCGGACGTCTGCACCCTGCTGAAGGTCCGCTGAAGTTTGTGATCACTCCACCCGCGGGTTTGCGCAATCCGCAGCTGACTTACACGGCAACGATGCCGGGCTTTCTCCTCGAGGAGGGAAGCTCGAGCACTCTCCTGTACACATACGACGCGCCGGCGCTGGCGAAGGACTTCCCGAATCTCGATCTGCAGAGCGATGACGGCTATTCCGGCGTCGACCCGATCACGATCTCGTTGTGCGTAACGGGAGTCGATGGCAATGGGAAGTCGCGGTCGTTCGCACGCGAGCTCCTGCTGCAAGGGGAAGAGTTGCTCGCGCCGCCACAGATCGGGACACCGATCCCGCTCCGGCGACGCGCGGCGCACTGATTCAGTGCTCGTCCAGGTTGATCGCCGGCACTTCCGGAATCACCTTCCCGCGATGACACGTCATGCAGGTCACATCCTGCTTGCGGTCTTTGATCGTCGAGACGTAATCCCCGTTGATCTTCTTCACCATTCGCAGCATCGTGCGGGCGATCTTCTTCTCCGGTTTGGCGTCGTTCGGAAAATCGAACTCGGGCTTCGGCGTCTCCGCGGTCTGCACATGGCAATGATTGCAGCGAACGCCGAGTGAACGGGCCATCGTCCGCATGTTGCGGATCAGCTCCTCACGCGGGATGTTCTGTGGGAAGACCTGAAGATTGTGGAAGTGCAGATCGTCCGGCTTTCCCGGCTCTGCCTTCTGTTTCTGGATCGTCGAGCAGCTGAAGAGGATCGCGAGTGCGAAAACGATCGTGCGGCGCATGCGCCAATGCTAATGCACAGCCATCGCCACATCGAGTCGGCGGTACCGCGTCGTGCCCGGAAGACAGCTCTTGTGCTCGACGTGATACAGGTACTCGTCGCGGAACTTCTTCACGCTCGAGATCACGGGGCCGATCGCCGCATCACCAAGAGCGCAGAGCGATTTGCCGCCGATGTTGTCCGCCATATCGAGCAACAGATCCGCATCCTGCTGACGGCCATGTCCGCGCTCGATGCGATCGAGTACGGTCTCCATCCAGTTCGTTCCTTCGCGGCACGGCGTGCACTGTCCGCAGGACTCGTGCGCGAAGAACTTCGCGAGGCGCCACACCGCGTCGACAATACACATCGACTCGTCGATGACGATGATGCCGGCCGAGCCGAGCATCGAGCCCGCCTTCATCACGGCGTCGAAGTTGAGCGGCAGATCGAGCTCATCGGCGGTGAGCATCGGAGCCGAGGCACCGCCAGGGATCACGGCCTTTACTTTGCGATCGCCCGTGATGCCGCCACAGTGATCGTAGATGAGCTCCTTGAGCGAGATGCCCATCGGGAACTCGTAGACACCCGGCTTCTTCACTGCACCAGAAACGCAGTAAAGCTTCGGGCCGGTGTTCTTCGGGCTGCCGAATCCTTTGAACCACTCGGCGCCGTTGTTGATGATGAACGGCACACACGCAAGCGTCTCGACGTTGTTGACGACCGTCGGTCCGCCGAATACGCCGACGACCGCGGGGAACGGCGGCTTCACGCGCGGCTGGCCACGATGACCTTCGACGGACTCGATGAGTCCCGTCTCTTCGCCGCAGATGTAAGCGCCTGCGCCGCGATGCACGGTGATGTCGAAGTCGAATCCGCTTCCGAAGATGTTCTTGCCGAGGAAGCCCCTGGCACGCGCTTCCTCGAGTGCTTTATCGAGCACGGTCGCGCCGTAGTAGAACTCGCCGCGAATGTAGATGTACGACATCGGACAGGAACCGATCGCGTACGCGGCGATGATCATCCCTTCGATGAGCAGGTGCGGATCGCGCTCGATGATCACGCGATCCTTGAACGTGCCCGGCTCCGACTCGTCTGCGTTGCAGAGCAGGTACGTCGGCTTCGGTGCGTTCTTCGGCACGAAGGACCATTTCATGCCGCACGGGAAGCCTGCGCCTCCCCTGCCACGAAGCTCGGAGTCTTTCACGATCTGAGTGACTTCTTCCGGCTTCATCTTCAATGCCTTTTCAGCAGCTTTGTAGCCGCCGCCGGCGAGATAGACATCGACCGACGTCGAGTTCGGCTTGTCGATATTGGCGGTGAGGACTTTGATTGGTTCCATGGTTGCGCGGGTGCGCGGATTCGTGGGCGCGCGGTTGGGACCGCGTACCCGCGGACCCGCGCGCCCTCGAAACCGCTACTTGAGCTGCCTGAGCAGCGTCTCCGTTTTCTCGAGCGTCATGTTCTCGTGGTAATCGTTATTGATCTGCACGACCGGTGCGGTGCCGCAGGAACCGAGGCACTCGACTTCCGTGATCGTGAACTTGCCGTCAGGCGTCGTCTGTCCCGGCTGCACGTCCATCTTCTCGCAGAGGCCTTCGTAGATGTCGTATGCGCGGCCGATCATGCACGAGAGATTCGTGCAGACCTGGACGTGATACTTCCCGACCGGCTTCTGGTTGTACATGTTGTAGAACGACACGACACCGAAGACGGTCGCCGGTGAAAGCTCCAGCAATCCTCCGATGTAGTGAACCGCTTCAGGCGAGATCCAGCCCCACTCTTCCTGCGCGAGATGCAGCACGGGAAGCAGCGCGGCTTCCTTGTTCGGATATCTCGTCAGCAGATAATCGAACTTCTTCTTCGCCTCGGGCGAAAACTCGACGCGCTTCGCAGGATCGGCGAAGCGTTCGGGAGCGTATGCATTATCAGGGTGGAGCTCAGCCATCGATCATTTCCAGTCGAACGCCTTCTTCTTCCAGACGTACACGTAGCCAACCGCGAGGAGGACGATGAACAACAGCATCTCCCCGAAGAGGAACATGCCAGCGTTGCCGTACGTGGCGCGGCGGTAGATGACCGCCCACGGGTAGAGGAACGCAGCTTCGATGTCGAACAGGATGAACAACATCGCGATCTGGTAGAAGCGCACGTTGACGCGCTTTCTGTTGGTGTCGAGCAGCGGCACGCCGCTCTCGTACGGAGCGAGCTTCGACGGCGTCCGCTGATGACGGCCGATGACCCAGTTCAGACTGAGGAACACCGCACCGAGGCCGACGGCCACGATGAGCAGAAGAAGGACGGGGACAAAGCTCGTGGTCATAAAACGACGCGAATGCTACCAAAAAGGATGGGGTCAGGTCGAAACTCGAAACTTAGCTCCACTCCTGGTAGAAAAATTGTCCGCTGAGGGCGACACCAGCGGTTCCGATCGATCCGATCCGTCCCGCAACACGATAGTGCTTCTACAAGCGTTGGAGCAAAGTTTCGACTTTCGACCTGACCCCATCTACCGGAGGTGGAAGAGGGCGGGGCCGATTCCGGCTCCCCAGCGGAGCGCGAACGTTCCTGTGTAGCTGCGCGTCATCTGGTGCGTCCGCGGGGCGAATGCCGACTCGGAGCGGTTGCGATTCCAGTTCGAGGCGAGCTGGAGCGATGCGATCGAGCGCAGCCAGACGGGCTGCCAGTCGACCAGTCCCGAGTATTGCTCGCTCTCGTTGTCGCTATCCCGCAGATCGTTACGCACCCTGGAGAATGTGAAGCGTGGTGCCAGCGAAAGATGCAGCGTGGGAATCGAATACGCCGGCTGCAGTCCGAAGTTGTACGTGTCCGTCTTCCCTACCGTCCTGCGAACTCCCTCCGAGCTCATCGCCGACAGGTTGGCCGAAAGGTTGAAGTTCTTGAAGAGCGCGCCGCTCCCCGTGATCGAGAGCGAGTTCGTGTCGTTCTTCGCCGTCGCGTGGACCTGATCGCGCAATTGCTGATGCGCCAGACTCTGCGAAAAGCTGAAGCGTCCGAACGACTCGCTCAGCGACATCGTGAGGCCGGTCTGCTGACGATCGGTCGCGGGAAGGAATCGCTTCGCGTCCCGTGTCCCCTGGTCGTCATTGCGATTCCCGGACACCGCGAATGTCGCATGCGATCCAACGCGATGGTTGTATGCGACGTTCAAACCTGTGGCGGTTGCGTGCGAGGTCGGCCGCGACTGCTGCTGCCGCCGCACCTGCGCCGACAGCATGCCGCCCGCGATCGTCTTGGTGATCGCGAGGTCGCCGCCAGTGCGATCGGGCACACCTCCATACGTGAAGCCGCGATTCGCAGGATTCACGAAGCCGGAATCCGTGTGATTCAGATTGAGCCGGTAGGTAAACGATGCACGGCTGCCGGTGAACCCGACTCGATATGCGCTGCCATTGCGGTTCTGCGCCGGATCATCGACCGAGTCCACTTTCCCTCTCGCGGCCTCGGCCAGGATCTCGAATCGCGGCGTCGCTTTGAAGCGCATGAAGAACCCGAGCGAGCGGCCTGTCGATCCGACGGACTGCTGAGTCGCCAGATCTTCGACGCGCAATCCCAGCAGCTTCAACGTCAGCCGCTTCGTCTTCGGCAGCTCGAACGCCGCCGCTTCGACTTTCTGACGCGTCGAGAACTCTCCCGGAATGATGCCGGTCAGCAGCGAGTCGAACGTCGAGTAGTAGGACAGCGTCCCGAAGCGTGTTCCCGCCTTCGCGACGGCCCCACCGCGCGCGAACGACGCATTCACATACTGCGACTCCGCGAAGAATGCAGGCGGTGCATAACCGACGATCGCTTCCGGCCGGATCGCCAGCGTCGATTTCGCAGCATTGCCGAAATTCGCGACCCAGTTACGGCTGGACTTCGCCGTGAAGTGATCGCCATAGAGATTCGTGCCGTTCAAGTCCGTCGTGTACTTGAGCGCGACGGGCGCCTGACCGAAATCGGCCTGACTCGATATCTGCACGATGCCCTGCTGGTCCTTCGCATGCTCGGTGTACGTCGACGTGACACTCGGAACGATCAGCCAGTCATGCCGGAACGGATTCTTCTTCGCGACGACCGTCGAAGGCGCCGCGGCTCCATCGGCATCACTCACGCCCGACAGGTCTGCCGCGGCAAGTGAGGCGGTCTTCACCGGCTCGTGCGCGCGGCGCACGGCTGCACTGAGCGGAATCGGAAGAGGCGCCCACGGACTCCACTTGATGTCCTCGAATTCTCCGGAGTAGCGCGAAGTCACTCGCCAGCGGAACGTACTCGCACGCAGCGCCGCAAGTTGTTCGGCAGTCATGACGTCGTTGTCGCCCGGCGTATCGCGCATCGCAAGCGAGATCAGATCGAGATCCACTTCGCCGCGATGTGTGTCGTACGCCTCGCAGGGAATGCCTTCGCGTGCTTCTTCGTCCGAACATGCACCGACGCGCTTGAAGAACCGGCCATCTTTTTCGATCTCGATCACGTATCCGATCGCGCTCGGCACGAGCGACCAGCGCATGGTGATCGGCGACGTGCCATCGCTCCGATCGGAGGAAGCGCTCGTCGAAAGCGGAGCGCCAGCCGCCGCCGCATCTTCGTCCGGCAGGGGCCCGAGGATCGTGAGATCGCTGGCGCAGGGAACGGCGGACATCAGGAGCTCGACTTCCGCCGATCGCACGAGCGCCGGCTGATCGATCACGAGGCGCAGACGATGAATCCCGGCCGACGTGCGCGGCACGGGCACTTTCGCGTCGACCGGTGCCGGCTCACCAGCCTGCACCGTCAGCGTGAACGTGCTGAACGGCGTGAACGCGCCGCCATCTTCGAGCTCCCAATGACCCATGATGGTCCCCGTTCCACTCGTCGCCACGATGCCGTGCGCGTAGACCGCGCTGTCGCCGTACATGCACTTGCCTGACAGTGGCGAAAGAATCGCGGCGCCGGTGACGCCGAGCGGCGCGCCGATGGATCCCGCGTCGTAGACGAAGAAGTCGAGAGTCTGCGAGGTCGCGCCTGAAGGCGGATCGTTTTGAATCGAGAGAGAGTAACGGCCCACGGGCGTGCCGGGCTTCGCGCGCACGATCGCGCTCGCGAGCGTTCCCGGAACGAGAGTCATCGATGACTGCACGGTAATGCGCGGATCGCTCGCAATCACCTTCACGCTGCTCGCGAAATTCTGACCCGAGAGCAGAACCGTCGCGGCCGCAGCACCGGCGACAACCCCGTCGGGCGCAATCGCGGTGAGGACGGGCGCACCCGATTGCACGCCCGGCTGCAGCGTGACCGAGAGCGCGACGCTCTGCTGCTTGTTGCCGAGTGACGGCGCGGTCGCCGTGATCGTGAGCAGTGCAACGGAAGGAGCGCTGATGTTCGACGCGGAAACAATGACATTGCGCGTCGTCTCCGCAGCACCGAGTGTGCTCGAAGGAGCGAACTGGACCTGCACATCCGGCGAGGAGCTCGTCGCCGAGAGATCGACGGTACCCGCGAAGCCGTTGAGACGCGACAGCGTCAGCACAGACGTCGCGGAACTTCCGCTCTTCACTGTCAGCGAGGCGGGAGCAAGCGACACGTTGAAGTCTCCCGCCGGTGTCGCCGCGTTGATCGTGATTGCCAGCGGAACCGTCTTCGGACCGATCGTTCCGGATTGCGCAGTGAAGTTCGCAGTAACGAGACCTGCAGCGGCAGTCGGCTGCGCGGTGACATTGAGCGCATGCGTCTGCCCCGCCGTCATCGTGAACTGCGTTTCGCTGAACGTGACACCAGGAATCACGGGGGCGGTCACGCTGATCGAACCGCTGAATCCATTCACACCGCTTGCACTGAAGAGAATCGGAACGATTGCGCCCCCGGCGGTCACGCTGATCGACGGCGGGGCGACGGATACGGTGAAGTCAGGCTGCAGCGGCGGCGCAGTCACCATCACGACCACTGTGTGCGTAATGGTGGTGGAACCCGCTGTCGCCGTGATGTTGATGTTCGACGAGCTGCCAACGACTGCGCTGGACGGCACGGAGATCGTGAAATCGATGTTCGGATACGGAGAGTTGATCGTCTGCGAGGGCTTGTCGATCGGATAGCTCGCGGAGTTGTCGATCTGATAGTTGATGGGCGTGGAGAATCCCGAGTCTGCCGTCGTCGAGATCGTGAACTTCTGCGACGTCCCCGCCTGAACGTTGATCGGATTCGTCGCCGGATTCAGGTCGAACGAAAACCCGCCGGCAACATCGAGCGTGAGGTTGTACGCCGTGTTGAGCGTCGAGCCGATCGCACGCACCGGAAAGGTGTAGCGGCCCGGTACCGCGGAGCCAGTCGCACGGAATGTAAAGGTCACGTCGGGATAGGTGCCATCGCCCTGCTTGTTCGTCGTCAGATTGCTCTGGTCGACGATGATCCCGCTCGGCGGTTGCGGTGCATACGTGATCGAAGCGTCGCTGCATCCCGAGCTCGTACTCACGACCACGTTCACGAAGTTGCCGAAGTTGGGTTTCAGGACGCCGGGCGCTGGCAGGTTCGGCGTCAGTGTTGCCGTGCATTGTGCAGAGGCGCTCGTCGCCATCGAAAGCAGGGCGATGATCGAGCAGACAGCGAGAACACGAGCGAAACGCATGACGTCTCCTTTTTTCGGGTTGCTGTCTGTCTACGCGCAATCGGCAGCGAAGAGGGGCCAAAGAAAAATGGGGCACAGGCGAGGGCGCCTGTGCCCCACTGGATCCTCACATCCCCGTCAGTAACGGCGGCCGGTCCGTGTCGAGATACACGTACATTCGTTCGTGACGATACCGTTCCAGGAGCCGTCGGTCGGCGTGGGACCTGCCCAGTTGGCGGGCGCCAGCGAACATGCACTGCCGATAGGGCCTAGATCGCAGCGGCGATCGGTTTCCATTTTTTGAACTCGGACCACACCGACTCGAAAGAGTCCGCATTGCTGGGGCACACTCGGATCGTCCGGCTTGACGCAGGGAAGGCCTTCCGTTGCCCGGCTGAGATCAGTGATCAATTTCGGCTGAAGGCCGTACGAGTATCCTGCCGTCTTGCCTGATTCAGTCGGATTCTTCCCGAAGATGTAGAACTTCCCCTTCGACTCCGACATCAACTGAATCAGTTCCTTCGACCGGTTGTTGTGCTGATTGTCGTTCTTCAGCATCAGCACCTTTTCGCTGTTGATGAGGAAGGGCCCGCGCTTGTAAGGCTTGACGGTGACTGGAGAATCGATTTTCTGCAGCCACGCCTTGACGTGCGGTTCATGAACGAGCAGGGTCGCAAGCACGTCGAGGTCATAGTTCTTGATCGCTTCCGGCTCGTTGATCGTCCGCTTATAGATCTTGCCAATCACACCCGCCGGATTTTCGGCCTGCTCGCCCAGTTTGCCCCCAAGCTTGCCTCGGTCGAGAACGCTCGGAGCCTTGATCTTGTCCTTCATCTTGTCCCACAGCGGTCCGCCGATCGCGTTGATGATGTCGGAGGGCTTGACGAGCTCTCCACCAAGTGACGCAGCCGTCATGTAGACCTTGAGACTCGCCTTCCCGCCCTGCAGGACCGTCGGTGCCGGAGCATTGCGCTGCCGCGATTGATCGCCGACGTTCGCATAGAGATCGGCGATGCGCGACGGCATCATCTTCAATTGTGCCTGCGACATGAGGTCGACGAGGGCGACGACCGCGCCCGTGACGCTCAATGCCTTGACCGTGAACTCCCATTGTTTGATGTGCGTCTTCGGGAAGAGCTGCAGCTTGTTGTTCATGTCGGAGAGGACGTCGTTGACGAGCGACGTCTTGAACTCCATGTCGGCATTCCCTGCCGCCTGACGCATCATGTCGACCAGGATCTCCACCGGCTCGCGCGACGCGCTGATCTCGCTCCACTTGCACTTGTGTTGCGCGCAGTCGTTCATGAGCTCCTGGTTTTCCGCCATCTCACCCACGTCCATGGCGAAGAAGAGCGGCAGTGCACCGAGTGATGCAGTCTGAACCGGCGTGTAGGTTCGCGCTGCGCGGTTCAGACCTCCTTGAATGAACAGCTCGATGATCTCTTTGTCGAAATCCGCACGACCGGCAACGAGAGGCGCATTGGATTTCAGATTCCGCAGGAATGCGTCCTCGTCGTCATCGTCAGTGACGGGAGGCAGTGGCTGACTCCGGCGGAGAAGTCCGAGCAGCTCACTTTGTGCGCGTGAGAACTCGGAGATCATTTCGATCTGTTCAGGCTCGAGCACATCTTCGCCGGCCGCTGCTGCCGCGGCAGCGAGCCCCTCGAACGCTTCGGCCGATCTCTCCGCCTTTTGAATCGAGGAAGAAAACACATCTGCGCCGTAGAGCGTCTCACCCGAATCGACCGGCGCGGCGCTGGCACCATGCCCAGGCTGCGGCCCCTCCTCCTCACCGACGATGACATCGGGAACCGGAGTCGGTTCAATCCAATGGCCGACGATGACGCCAGGAGTCGTGTTGGGCTTCACCAGCACGGGAAGGCGTCCCACCCGAGTCGTCCCGTCGGGAAGAACAGCGGTTGCAACGATCGTCGCGTTGCCAGCTTCCGTCGTCGAAAGGCCGAATCCTGGCTCCGAAGGCTTGAAGAACAGAGTGCCCAGCCGCATGGGGAACTCAGTTCTGTCGATCTGCACTCCACCACCTTCGACCGTGATCGAGACGTTCGCGGTGACATCCTTTTCGTTCTGCGAGTACTTCACCGGCCCCGATACGGACTGCGCGAGCGAGAACACCTCGAGCGTTCTGCTGTCGCCGACGGAAAGCTCCAGACTCGTGACCGTCTGCCCATTGAGGGCTCCAACCTCGAACTGGACTGCGAAATCAGACGGTCCTTGTGAGTCGGCCACGTGAGGCTGTTCGACGTTCCACTTCTGATTCGCACCATCCCAGCATGGACGCAGGATGGCTGCGTGACTGGCATCGCCATCGTTCGGCTCCATGCATTTCTTGAACTCACGGCCGATGAGGTGCCGCGCCGCGTCGAGCGTCCACATCTCATTCATCTGGCCGCCGTTGTTGCACTGCCAGAGAACGATGGGAGCGTTATCACTTGTGTCGTTGTTGTGCAGAACGACGCATTTCCCGTTGATCTTGATTTCACCGTTCGTACCGAACGTGAAATTCTGCGCACCCGCCTGCGATCCACACGGCGCCATCACCATCCGCGCGCCATCGCTGGCCTGGCCGTTCTCGATCGTGAGGCAGGCGTCGTACTGTTCGTTCTTCAGCCAGCCTGACGCTGCAGGGAAACTCACAGCGAGACGTGCCGGCGCCGGGGGCAAGACGTTCCATTTCTGATTTGCACCATCCCAGCACGGACGCAGGATCGCGGCGTGCGTGCCGTCGCTTTCATTCGGCTCCAGACATTTTCCGAAGTCCCGCCCAATGAGGCGGCTCCGGTTGTCGAGCGTCCACATCTCGTTGCTCTGCATGGCGCCGCTGCAGTTCCACAGGATGACTGCCGTGTTGTCCTCGGTACTCGAATTCTGCAGAACGGCACACTTTCCGTTGTTCTGCAGCTCTCCGTTAGGGCCGAACGTGAACAGTTGCGCGTCGTTCTGCCCGCACTCCGCCATGACGAGGTGCGCCCCGTCCGCATGTTGATTGTTCTCGATCGTCAGGCACTGGTTGTATTGCCCGTTCTTGAGCAACCCTGAAGCAGCTGGAAACGTTCGAGCCAATCTCGCCGGTGGCTGCACGACGGACCATTTCTGGTTCGCACCATCCCAGCACGGACGAAGAATCGTTGCGTGATTCGGTTCGTCACTGCCGTTCGGTTCGAGACACTTCTTGAACTCGCGGCCGATGAGATGCTGCGCGTTGTCGAACGTCCACATCTCGTTGCCCTGACCGCCGCGGTTGCATTGCCAGAGCACGACCGGAGTGTCATCCGCCGTTCCGTTGTTCTGCAGAACGGCGCAGAAGTTTCCGCTGAGCAGTTCACCATTGGAGCCAAAGGTGAAGGTCTGCGCATCGGGCTGTGTCCCGCACTGCCGCATCACGAGCGCCGCACCATTCACATGCTGGTTGTTCTCGATGGTCAGACATTGGTTGTACTGACCGTTCTTCAGCATTCCGGAGGCGGCTGGGAAGCTGCGCGGGAGTTTGGTATCGGCCGGCGGCGGCGCGGCGCCACCACCGAGCGTGATGTTGACCGTGAGCGATGGACCGATGGGCTTGTATGCCGGCGCTGGGCCGAGGGGCGTGATCGGCCACTCCTTCCCCTCCGGCGGCAGATCCGCATTCGGGTTCGCACGCACGACGAACGTCGCCTCAGGAAATGAGCCGTCGGGCTGTTTCTTGACGATGACGTTGCTGAGATCCGAGATGATGCCGAACCCGAGTGGGGCGAAGCTCCACCGTACTTCACTCGCATCGCAATCGGGATTCGTCCGTACGACGACTTCTTTCGGTTTGAAGTCTTTCGTCAGTTGAATCTCAGCCGGCGTGATCGTTCCCGAACAGTCGGCATGCGCGACCGCTGCCGCAAAGAGCAGCGCACAGAGGATTGCAGCCTGTCTCATGATGGCCTCCGATGACTACGCGCAAAAACGCGCAATCAGGGGCCAAAGGGCGCGGTCAAGCGGCGGTGTCGGTGAGATACGCCATCGCCGTCTCGCGCGAGTCGAAGATCTTGAAGACGGTGTCGAGCTTCGTGATCTTCAACAGCGCCAGGATGCGGTGCGAGGGTTTGACGAGCGCCATCTTTCGCTGGCGGTCTTCGAACTTCTGCAGATACCCGATCAACTCACCGAGGCCGGTCGAGTCCATGTAGTTGATCGCCTCGAAGTTGATCATGACCGGTCCGGTCTCGTCGTTCAGCACTTTCTCGAGATAGCTCGAGAATTCGCGCGCGCTCTCCCCCAGCTTGATCACGCCCTGGATGTCGAGCACGGTGACGTCGTTGACACGGTTCTTGATGATATTCAAGTCGATTCCTGTCCTCAGTTTATCTGCGGCGGACCGTAGTGTATCGAAGGCACCTCAACGCCGTCTACTCACGTTCGCGGCCGATTCGAGACGTCACTAGCGAGATAAGTCCGAGCGCGATGGCACCCACGATCGCCCAGCCGAAGCCGTGGATCGCGAACCCGGGCACGAGCCACGCCGTCAACTCCAGCATGATCGCGTTGAGGACGACCAGGAACAGTCCCAGCGTGATCAGCGTCAGAGGGAACGTCAGAACGAAAAGGAGGGGCTTCACGACCGCGTTGAGCAGCCCCAGCACCGCCGCGGCGACCGCAAGACTGATGATCGTCCCGTAACTGAAACCCGGCACGATGTGCACCACGATGAACAATGCGATCGTGTTGACGATCCAACGGATGAGAAGATTCATTTCGCGATCGTAACTCTCTTCCCCGAGGACCGTCACAACTCGCATGATGCATTTCGTTCTGACTTCGCTTCTGAGCGCCGTTGCGGCCACTGGCGCGCACCACGACAACGGCATCCGCGCCAATGCCCTGATCACGAAAATGGCCGCGGCGTCGGGCGCAAACGCGGCGCACACAGTACAGGTCAACGTAGTGCTCCGCGACTTCAGCCATCCGAAACACGCCGGTGACGCATGGGAAGGTCACATGACCGGAACATTGAGCGGCGAGCCGGCGAGGGCGCTGCTGGCGATCGAGTTGCGCGATGGCTCGGAGCCGGAAGCCGATCGATATCTCGTCCGCGATGGTTCGCTCCTGCAGTGGAAAGACAAGCAGTGGACCTCGATCGATGCCGAGGGTGAGCTCTTGCCGTCGACGTTCGTGAAGTTCGATCCGCTCGCGCTCATCGCCACGATCGCCGCCCACCGCGAAAATGCCCAACTCCTCGACGCGTCGACGCTCCTCTTCGCGTTTCAGAACGAGCTGCTGCGAGTTCATGTCGATCCGAAGACGAGCCTCCCTGCGTCTGTCGAGAAGTCGATTTCCAATCCTCTTTTCGGTGATCTCCTCGAAGTCACCACGTACGCCAGCTGGAGCGACCGTGGCACGTTTCGTTTTCCGTCGCGAATCACCATCACGGACGGCGGACGTGAGCGCGCTGCGCTGGACGTCGAGCGCGTTTCTGCAGGCAGCACACTCCCTGAATTGCCGAAGGGCAGCGAGCTCACGCCTCTCGTCGCGGAAGACATCCAGTTTCGCGAGCTCGCTCCTCGATTATTCGCCGCCGATCTCACCGTGCAGAACACTCGCGTCTACGTCGCCGAGTTCGATGATTTCGTCTTCGTGATCGAAGGCGTTTTCAACGGCCGTAACGGCGATGTTCTCGTCCGGAGAATTCACGAGCGATTCGGCAAACCGATTCGCTATCACTCGTTCAGCCACATCCACGGTCAGTATGTCGGCAGCGTCCGCAGCTTCATCGCCGATGGTGCGACGATCGTGACGACTCCAACCGGTGCCGAATACGTGCGGCAGATCGCGGCCTCGACGCATGGCTTCGACGCCGACGCGTTGTCCGCCAATCCTCGAGTCTCGAGAATCGAAGTGGTGAAAACGAGCCGCACGATCGAGGACGCGGGCAACACCATCGTCATCTTCAACGTCGAGTCCCAGCACACGGACGATTACAACGTCTTCTACTTCCCTCGCTCGAAGACGATTCTCTCCGGCGACCTTCTCTGCGTCCGCGGCGTCGATCAGCCGCTGAAGTCGCGATCGAAACTGTTCGTGACCGACGTGGCGAAGCTCGGCATCGATGTCGAGCGCGCATTCATCACCTGGCCTCTCGACAATCCCTGCAAGACCAGCGTCGCATGGAGCGATGTGCTGATGGCGAACGCAAAGTAGGCTCTCATGCCCCTTATAATCGTCTCGCCCACTCTGCCCCATGCCCTCGGACGTAACCTCTCTCCTGCTGGACTGGAGCCGCGGCGATCGCCGCGCGCTCGACGCTCTCTTTCCGCTCGTCTATGCGACGCTTCGTGAAATCGCGGAGATGCGGCTGCGCAATGAGCGTCCCGGACACACCCTGCAACCAACGGCGCTCGTGAACGAGGCCTATCTGCGGCTCGTCGATCAGCGGCGGACGGAATGGAAAGATCGCGCGCATTTCTTCGCCGTCTCGGCGGAGATCATGCGCCGCGTGCTGGTCGATCATGCACGCAAGCACACTGCGGAAAAACGAGGCGCAGGCATCGCACCGATCGCCATCGAAAGCGTGGTGCACGAGCTCACCTGGCCGGCCGAGCAGCAGGAGGTCGAACTGATCGCGCTCGATGACGCACTCTCCGCGCTCGAAGTGAAGGATCCGCAGCAGGCGAAGGTCGTCGAACTGCGCTTCTTCGCCGGGCTGAACGTCGAAGAGACTGCTGCTGCTCTCGATATTTCCTCACGGACCGTCAAGCGCGAATGGCGCATGGCGCGCGCGTGGCTGCTGACGCGGATGGAGTGTGCATGAGCACTCCCAAGGATTGGGAGCAACTGAAAGCGGCGTTCAACGAGATCGCCGATGCACCGGCGCCGATGCGCGATGCCCTCCTCGGAACACTGCGAAATCAACATCCCGAGCTCGCGGCCGAAGTCGAACGGATGCTTGCACGCGACGCGGATTCGTACGGCTTCCTCGATACTCCGATCATCGGTGATCGCGACGAACGGAATCCGCTCATCGGCACAAGGCTCGGCGCGTATCGCGTCCTGCGCGAGATCGGTCACGGCGGAATGGGCTCGGTGTTTCTCGCCGAGCGCGAAGGCGATTTCCAGAAGCGCGCGGCGATCAAGGTGATCCGCCGGGGCATGGATACGGACTTCATCATCGACCGCTTCCATCGCGAGCGGCAAATCCTCGCGGGACTCGAACATCCGCACATCGCGCAACTGCTGGACGGCGGCGCAACACCCGACGGGCTTCCCTATCTCGCTCTGGAATATGTCGATGGAACACCGATCGCAGAATTCTGTCGCGAGCATGATCTCGAGATCGCGCAACGGCTGCACATCTTCATCAAGGCCTGCGCGGCCGTACATCATGCGCATCAGCGTCTCATCGTTCATCGTGACTTGAAGCCGGCGAACATTCTCGTGACGGAAGATGGGACGCCAAAGCTGCTCGACTTCGGTGTCGCGAAACTGCTCGATCCGACGGAGAAAGATCGAACGGCGACGATCGCGCGGATGATGACGCCCGAGTACGCGAGCCCGGAGCAACTCGCCGGGCAACCCGTGAGCACGACGAGCGACATCTATTCACTCGGCGTCGTCCTGTTCGAGCTCCTCACGGGCGAACGAGCCAGGCACAGCGCGAGCGGCGATCTGCCGCTGATGAGCAGCGTCGCACCACCAGCGCTGCGTCGCGCAATCGCCGGCGATCTCGACACGATCGTCGCCAAAGCGACTCGTGCTGAACCCGAGCGGCGCTACGACTCCGCACGGCAATTCGCCGACGATCTGGAGCGCTATCTCTCCGGTCAGCCGGTCATCGCGCGTCCCGACACGATTCGCTACCGCACGGGAAAGTTCCTTCGCCGAAACGCCGCGGCGGCGATCGCGACCGGTGCGCTCTTCATCGCGATGATCGCCGGCGGCATCATGATCGTGACCGAGGCTCGCGAGGCACGGCGGCAGCAGCAGCTCGCAGAACACCGGCTGGCGGATGTTCGGCGAATCGCCGGCTCTTTCATGTTCGACATTCACGACGAACTGCGGCTGATTCCCGGCGCGACGACGGCGCGGGAAGTCCTCGTGCGCAATGCTGCCGAATACCTCGAGCGGATCGATCGCGATGGCGGCGCCGATCCCGATCTTCGTTGCGACCTGGCAATCGCGTATCAGCGGCTCGCGGAAATTCAGGGGCGGCCCGGCTTCGCCAACCTCGGTGACATGAAGACGGCGCTGAAAACCTGTGAGCACGCTTCCGCGATCGCCTCAGCCCTGGTCGCCGAGCATCCCGACGTCGATCGCTACCGCAACGCACTGACGAATACGTTGAACACACGAGCGAGCATCCTCACGGCAACCGGCGATCTGCGTGGCGCTCGCGATACCCTGCTTCGCGCACGCGACGAATGGCGCGCGTTGTTCGCACGACATCCGGCGAGTCAGGCGATCGCGCGCGATCTCTCCTTCTCCTACATGCTGCTGGCAGACCTCGAAGGCGATTCCCGCAATTCACCGCTCGGCGACTATCGCAGTGCAGCCGGCGCTGCGACGGCCGGGCTCGCAGTCGTGAAAAAAATCCGGCGCGCGGCTCCGGAAGATCATGGCTTTCAGCACTACGAGGGATCCTTCGAGTATCGCCTCGCCGGCGCGTCTGCGGGATTCGGCGACAACACCAGCGCAATTGCGCACTACAGCAGGGCAATCGAGATCTTCAAAGGAATGGCTGCCCGCTTTCCGACGGTCGGTCCAATTCGACGCGATCTCGCGAAGTGCGAATCGGCACTCGCGCTGCTCCTCGTTGTCGATCAACCACGCGAGGCCCTTGCACTGGCCACGCATGCGGCGAGCCTTGCCGACGGGCTGCATTTGGCGGATCCCGCCGATCTCGCGGCGCTCGAACTCTCAGCAACCATCCGCGAGCAGCTTGCGGAAGTGGAACTGAGCGCGCATGAATCTGCGGATGCCGATCTTGCGAAAGCGATCGCGGAACTGTCGGAGATCGTCGCAAAATCGCCCGCGAATCTCACGGCCCGCGTGACGCTCTCGAACGCCGAGGCGGTCGCGCACAAATCGGAGGATGCAGTTCGTAACGCGAAGGAAGTCCTCGCGGCGTCTCCGCACCACGCGGGAGCGCAGCGTGTGCTCGCGCTTGCGAGCACGCAGCCTCTTCTTACACCCACGACTCGTTGATGACGATCTGCCGCTTCGCGAGCTCGTCCATGAACAGCTGCGGCGGAATGCAGCGCTCCTGCGGCAGCGCGCCCTTCGACGTCGTCTGCCCGCGCGCACTCATCAATGCGACGATCGAGGCCGGAAACGCCGTGGTCCGCATCATGGCCGAAAGGCCGGTCTTCGGATCCTGGTGATCGATGATGTCGTAGCGGAGCCTCTTCCCACCGCCCGCGACTTCGACACGTACGAGCACGACATCGGGACCATCGTGCGGCAGGTTCCTCACCAGCAGATCGCCGAGAACGCGGCGTGGTTTGACTTTCGCGCCGTCGACCTCGATCGGAGTGCTCGAGCAGAGACCGAGATCGATCATCGTCTTGAACTTCGAGCAGTGTCCCGGATAGCGGATCGTCTTGTAATCGAGCTCCTGCACCTTCCCGAGATACGTCTCGACGAGCGTCGAAGTGCCACCCGAGGTCTGAAATGCCTCCATGCGTCCGAACGGCTCGGGAAACTGGAGCAACTCGATCTCCGTCATCGATTCGACTTCGATGACCTGGCCATCGCGGATGACGCGCGCCGGTTCGATGTACTCGTTGATGAGTCCTTCAACCGAGAAGACGAGCTGATAGTCGAGCGGTGGCTGCGGATTCTGAGGAAGCCCGCCTACGCGAATGTGGACTTCCTGCGCGTTCTCGACGCGATCGATCGCATGGGCAACGAGCACGGCAACCATTCCCGGTGCGAGTCCACAATCCGGAATGATGTTCAATCCCGCGGCCTTCGCCTCGGCATCGAGCGCGAGCTCCTTGTCGACGACCGTGTTGTTGCCGCCGAGATCGCAGAAGTGTGAGCCGGCTTCGATCGCTGCTTTCGCGAGCCGCTCATTGAGCCAGTAGTTCACGCAACTGATCGTCGAGGCGTGACCGCGCATCAGTTTCACGACGGCGGCCTGATCGTCGCAATCGATCTGCGCCGCGTCGACCTTCTTCCCGACGCGCGCCGCGACGCGCTCCGCGGCGTGAAGGCTCATGTCGGCCACGGTGATCTTTTCAACGTCGCTCTGCTGGGCGAGATCGTAGACAGCACCGAGGCCCATGCGGCCGGCGCCTAGAACGAGAATCTGCACGTGAAATTACCTCTCTTTGGAAGGGATGAGGGATAAGGGATGAGGGATGGAAGCGCCCCCATCCCTCATCCCTCATCCCTTCAGATATTGTTCGATCGAACTGATGAACGTCTTCACGTCGATCGGCTTGGAGATGTAGCCGTCGCAGCCGGCTTCGAGGAAGCGATCTTTGTCTCCGCGCATGGCGTGCGCCGTGAGCGCGAGAATCGGGATGCGGGCCGTGCGGTCGTTCGACTTCATGCGGCGAACGACGCTCAATCCGTCCATGCCCGGCAAGTGGATGTCCATCAGAATCAAATCGAACGATGCGAGATCGTCGTCATTGCTGGTGATGGCCAGCGCTTCTTCGCCGCTCGTCGCCTTGACGATGTCGTATCCGCCCTCTTCGAGCAGATACTCGACGAGCTGCATGTTCATGTCGTTATCTTCGACAACCAGGATTTTGGCACTCATGCGGGAGTGATCTCAGTGTATCAGCTACGCGGGATTTTTCGGACTCCCCTTTGGCGACTTCGTGCTGCCGAAGAATGACGGGTCGAGATAGATGTCGGCCGACTTCTTGATCTTGTCGACGGTTTCGCGCGCCACGAGTTGCCGGCCTTCCGCTTCGAGCTCAGACCGGACTTCTTCAAAGGTGGGAAGTTTTCGCGCGCCGGCCAGGAAGATGTGAATCCCAAACGATGTCTTCAGCGGACCGCTGATCTCTCCAGGCTTCATCGCGAAGACCACACTTGCGACATCGGGCGGCAGCGATTGGCGGCCCACTGCGCCGATGTTGCCATCCTGACGCGCACTCGCGACATCGTCGGAGATCGCTCGCGCCACGAGACCGAAGTCCTGACCACCGCGCAACTGCGCCTCGAGTGACTTCGCTTTCTTCATCGCCTCGTCCACGGACAACGCCTGCGTTCCGGGCCGCGGCGGAACCTGACCGCCCCGATACGCGATGAGAATGTGTTTCAACTCAATCGATTCAAAACCGCTCTTCTTCTGCTCGTACTGCGCTCGAAGCGCGGCTTCGTTCGGCTTCGTGAGATTGTTCAACGCTTTCATCGCGAGCTCGTTCGTCGCCTCGGCTTGCAGGCGCATTGTCGACTCCGGATCACGATCGAGCCCCATCTTGCGGCCCTCTTGTGCGAGCGCGATCAAGCTCACGATCTGATCCGCGATCAGACGGCGGCCTTCTGCAGATGCGGTCATTCGTTGCACGTTCTCAGGCATTCCGGACACGTACATCTGGAACTGCTGATCCGTGACCGGCTCACCATTCACCCGCATCACCACATTGCCGGGAGCGACTGGAGCGAGCCCCGCACCATGCTGACCGAGCTGGTACGGCTCCGATGGAGTGGGCTTGTAGGCAGGCCGGACTTCCGCGAGTCCAAAACAGACTCCGCCTACGGCCGCGATGGCAATCACTGCGAAGAGAAGGTCCTTCTTCATACCGCGCCACGATATCAGACAGCAGGTAGCAGGCAGCAGGCTGCGGGATGAGGACGTGTCAAATCCTTGAAGGCCGTCCCTCCTGCTGTCCGCGGTCTGCTGTCTGCTGTCTGCGCCTGCTGCCCGCTGGCTGCTGTCTGCATTGACCTCCAGAAACCTCCTGAGTATGCTGCGCGCTTGTGAAACTTTTCACGCGATGTTTGCGCGAAACGTTGCCCGCCGAAACTGCAAGCTGCACAAGCACCTATGGCTAAAGTCACCATCGACGGAATCGAAGTCGAAGTCCAGGACGGGATCAATGCGATCGAGGCCGCCAAGGCCGCCGATGTCCACGTCCCGCACTTCTGCTACCACCCTTCTCTCTCAGTCGTCGGACAGTGCCGCATGTGCCTCGTCGAAGTCGAGGGCATGCCGAAGCTGCAGGCCGGCTGTGCCACCCCCGTGAAAGACGGAATGAAGATCCACGTCTGGAACGAAAAGGTGGATAAGGCTCGCAAGGGCCAGATGGAGTTCCTCCTCATCAATCACCCGCTCGATTGTCCGATCTGCGACAAGGCCGGCGAGTGCCCGCTGCAGGATTACTCCTTCAACTACGGCTCTGTGGAATCGCGCTACGGCGAAGTGAAGCGCACGTATCCGGGCATGGACCGCACACCGATCGGTCCGCACGTCGTGCAGAACATGAATCGCTGCATCCACTGCACGCGATGCATCCGCTTCACGCAGGAGATCACCGGCACGAGCGAGCTGGCGTTCTTCAAGCGCGGTGCCTCGACGGAAGTCGGCGTCTTCGCCGGCGTGCCGCTCGACAACTGGATGTCCGCCTGCGTCACCGACATCTGCCCCACCGGCGCACTCACGACGCGCGAGTTCCGCTTCGAGTCGCGTGTCTGGAATCTCGAATCAGCAGAGTCGGTGTGCAATGGCTGCGACGTCGGTTGCAACATCTTCATCGGTCATCGCAACGGACAGGTCTACCGCTATCGTCCGCGCGTCAATCCTGAGGTCAACGATCACTGGCTCTGCGATCACGGCCGTTTCTCGCACGAGAGGTACGACACCGATCGCGTCGTCGTTCCCAAGGTGAAGCAGGACGACTACCTCGGCATTTCGACGTGGAGCGAAGCACTCGACGCGATCACGTCCGCCGTTCGCGGCGCGAAGTCGATCGGCGTCATCGCCTCCGCACAAATGACGAACGAAGAGGCCTGGCTTGCGAAACAGCTCTTCGGCGCTCGAATGAAGGCGAAGATCGACGTCACTGTCGATCCGATCGGCCCCATCAAAATGAAGTCGCGCACCGAGTGGCTGAGCGGCGAGCAGGGTGCGCCGAATTTCCGCGGCGTCTCCACCATCCTCGGTGCAGGACAGGCGGGGGCGCCTGCCGTACACGACGTTCTCTTCGTTCTCGACGCAACCTTCAGTGAGCGCGCGAAGGATCCCGCCTACATCGCGGAGCTTCGCAAGTCGAAGTTCCTCGTCGTCATCTCGTGGGACGCGAATCATCCGCTTGCAGACGCAGCAGATGTCCTTCTCCCCGGGACGATTCATCCGGAGAAGGAAGGGACCTTCACGAATCTTCAGAATCGCGTGCAGCGGATCCATCAGGCGTTCGCACCGAAGGGCCAGGCGGTCTCGGAGCTCGAGCTCTTCCGCCGCATCGGCGCAGCGCTCTATCCCGACGCCGAGGAGTTCCGCAGCGCGGACGCGTATGACGTGTTCGCATCGCTGCGCCAATCGATGCCTGCGCTGCAGATTTCCGATGAAGTGGCTGCCGAGGCTGTGTAAGAGATGGCATTCGACGCAACCGACATCGCGCTCTCACTTCTCAAGATCGTCGTCGTTCTTGCCGCATTGCTCAATGTCACGCCGATCATGGTGTGGGTGGAGCGCCGCGGCAGCGCGCTGATTCAGGATCGTCCCGGACCGAATCGCGTCGGCCCCTTCGGGCTCATTCAGTCCTTCGCCGACGCGCTGAAGTTCATCCTCAAGGAAGATCTCATTCCGGAGCAGTCGCACAAGTGGCTGTACACGATTGCGCCGATGTTCGGTCTGCTCCCCGCGCTGACTACGATCTCGGTCATTCCTTGGGGCGAGCCGTTCAAGCTTCCGCACGACATCGCGTATGGCGGCAAGCTGTCGCTCGTGCTGATGATCACTGCCGGCGTCATTCTGATGTCAGGCCTGCTCATCGCCGGCTTCGCGATTCATCCGAAGGAAGGCGTCGGCCGGATGCCGCTCAACCTCACGATCCGTTGGATGGTCGCGATCGGTCTGATTCTCGGCGGCTTCGCAGTGGGCGGTCTCGTGATTGCGCTGCGGCAGTTCGGCCCGTTCAATCTGCCCGGTGCAGGACGCGCCTTCGCGCCGATCGTCGCGGATCTCAACATCGGCATCCTCCTGATCTTCGCGCTCGCCTCGCTCGGCGTCTACGGCATCGTCACCGCGGGCTGGGCGTCATCGAACAAGTACTCGTTCTTCGGCGCCATCCGCGCCTCGGCGCAGATGATCTCGTACGAGCTCGCACTCACGCTCGCGGCAGTCAGTGCACTGCTCGCGGCAGGTTCACTGCGGCTGACTGATGTCGTCGCGCAGCAGACTGGCTACCTCTACATCTTCAACACGATCAAGATCCCGGCATGGAACGTCTTCTCGCCGGCGATGTGGCTCAGCTTCATCATCTTCACCGTCTCCGCGTTCGCCGAGACCAATCGTCTGCCTTTCGACTTCGCGGAAGCAGAAGCGGAGCTCGTTGCCGGATATCACACCGAATATTCGTCGATGAAGTTCGCGCTCTTCTTCATGGCGGAGTACATGTCGATGGCCGCGATCTCCGCGCTCATTGCAACGCTCTACCTGGGCGGCTGGGACATCCCCTACTTCAATGAGCCGGGGACCTGGTGGTCTTCCGTGCTGTCGATGGGCTGCTTCGTGACGAAAGTCGTCGCGCTGCTTCTCGTCTTCGTCTGGGTGCGCTGGACGATTCCACGACTCAAGTACGACATCCTGATGCGCCTCGGCTGGAAGGTGTTCCTGCCGCTGGCGCTGGTGAACATCGTCCTCGTTGCGTTCTTCGTGGCTAAGCATTGGATATGAGAATGGATACGAGGGTACGAGGGCTCGAGGGCTCGGGGTGGTTAACCCCGTCTGCTCTTACCTCGCGCCCGCGCGCCCTCGTGACCTCGTGACCACTATGTTCGAATTCGCGATCTTCTTCTTCTTCGCCGCCGTCGCCGTAATCTTCGCGATGGTGGTCGTGCTGCATCGGAATCCGGTGGTGGGAGCGCTGTCCCTCGTGGCCTCGTTCTTCGCGCTGGCTGTGATGTACGTGTTGCTCGAAGCGCCATTCCTCGCTGCGTTGCAGGTCATCGTCTACGCCGGCGCGATCATGGTGCTCTTCCTCTTCGTGATCATGCTGCTGAATCTGCAGCATCAGAAAGAGGAGCCGACTCGTCCCGTGCAGCAGTTCCTCGGCTACACCGCGAGCGCGACCTTCGTGCTCGGTCTCATCTACTACATCGTGAAGTACGCGGCGTTCACGGCGCTCCCGTCAGGCCCGTTCAACAGCGATGCAGCACTCATCGGAACGGAGCTCTTCCAGGCTTACATTTTCCCGTTCGAGATGGTGTCGATTCTTCTGCTGGCAGCGATCGTCGGCGCGCTGCTGCTCAGCGCACGGAGTGTGGCGCGATGATTCCGACTCACTATTTTCTGATCCTGAGCGCGCTGCTGTTCTCGATCGGCGTATGCGGCGTGCTGACACGCAAGAATGGCATCACGATTTTCATGTCGATCGAACTGATGGTGAATGCGGTCAACCTGACGTTCCTCGCCTACGCACGGCAGTTCCATCAGCTCCACGGGCTCATCTTCGTATTTTTCGTGATGGCGATCGCGGCCGCTGAAGCCGCAGTCGGGCTCGCCATCTTCATCTCGCTCTTTCACCACAAGGAAACGATCGACGTGGATGAAGCGAACTTGATGCATTGGTGACAGGAGAGTTCTGAGTTCTGAGTTCTGAGTTCTGAGTAGAAGCAAACGAATCGCGCAAGATACAGACAAGAGAGTTCTGAGTTCTGAGTTCTGAGTAGAAGCAAACGAATCGCGCAAGATACGGACAAGAGAGTTCTGAGTGCTGAGTTCTGAGTAGAAGCAAACGAATCGCGCAAGATACCCACTCAGAACTCAGAACTCAGAACTCAGAACTAGGTACGCATGTCGCATCTTCAGCTTCTCAGGAGCTGAACATGCGAAAGACCGAAAAGCTCATTGACTGGCAGGAAAACGAGAGGAAGGACCGCAATCGCAATGGTCTCGATGACCGCATCGAACCGCCGATCCCCGATATTGAACAGGGGTCGAAGCGATTGGCGGACCGGCTTCGCGATGATGGACTGGCCGACCCGGCGATTAGCGCGGGCGACGTCGACGTACGGTGGGAATCAGCGCAATTCACCGGCGACGAATCAGCCATCAGCTCGATGCCGACTCCTGAATCGAATGTAGTGGAAGACATCGGAGCATCGATCGGAATCAACTACGCAGCAGATGAAGAGCTGAAGGCCGGCGAGAAGGAACGCGAACGCGACCGGCATCGGTGGGAGCTCGATCCGGCTTCTGCCGAGGATTACCAGGATCGCAGCAGAAATCGATAGCGCGAGGGACGTAACTCCTCGCGCGCAAAGACGCGAGGAGAACCGTCCCCCGTAATGTTGACGAAACTCTGGCTCATCCCCCTACTACCGTTCCTCGGTTTCGTGCTGAACGGACTGTTCGGCAAGCGGCTCGGGAAGGCATTCGTCACCGGCGTCGCGCTGGTGTCGACCTTCGGAGCCGCGGTCGTCGGAACGATCGCCGCGTTCCAGTATCACTCGCAGTATCCCGAGGGTGAGCGGTACGTCCAGACGGTGTTCAACTGGTTCACGTCGGGCAGCATTCACGCCGACGTCGCGTTCCAGCTCGATCCGCTCTCGATCGTGATGCTGATGGTCGTTACGTGGATCGGCGCGCTGATCCACCTCTACTCCGTCGGCTACATGTCGCACGAAGAGGGCTACTGGCGCTACTTCGCGTATCTCAACCTCTTCCTCTCCGAGATGCTCGTGCTGATTCTCGGCGCGAACTACCTCCTGATGTTCGTCGGCTGGGAAGGCGTCGGTCTCTGCTCGTATCTCCTCATCGGTTTCTACTACAAGACGGATTACGCGCCGGCCGCGGGCAAGAAGGCGTTCATCGTCAACCGCATCGGCGACTTCGGATTTCTCATCGCCGTGTTCCTGATGTTCGGATATCTGGGCAGCGCGGATTTCGGCACGGTGTCGCAGCGCGCGGCCGCGGGTGGAGTCGAGGCATGGCTTCTCACGGCAATCTGTCTGCTGCTCTTCCTCGGCGCGTGCGGCAAGTCGGCACAGATTCCGTTGTATGTGTGGCTGCCGGATGCGATGGCCGGTCCAACGCCCGTCTCCGCACTCATCCACGCCGCGACGATGGTCACCGCGGGCGTGTACATGATTGCGCGCAGCAACGCGCTCTATCGGCTCGCGCCCGACGCTATGGTGGTGGTCGCGATCGTCGGCTCGATCACAGCGCTCTTCGCAGCGACGATCGGCATCCGGCAGTGGGACATCAAGAAGGTCCTCGCCTACTCCACGGTCTCGCAGCTCGGCTTCATGTTCATCGGCGTGGGCGTCGGAGCGTTTACGGCCGGCGTGTTCCACCTCGTCACGCATGCGTTCTTCAAGGCCTGCCTCTTCCTCGGATCGGGCTCGGTGATTCATGCGATGTCGGGCGAGCAGGACATTCGCAAGATGGGCGGCTTGAAGTCGAAGATCCCCATCACTTATTGGACGTTTCTCATCGCGACGATCGCGATCGCAGGCTTCCCGCCGTTCGCAGGCTTCTTCTCGAAGGATGAGATTCTCGGATCGGCGCTTTCGTCGCCGTATCTGCCTGCGGGTGTGCGCTATCTCGTGTGGGGTCTCGGCAGCGTCGCAGCTCTCTGCACCGCGTACTACATGTTCCGCCTCGTGTTCCTGACGTTCTTCGGTGACTTCCGCGGGACGCATGAGCAGGAGCATCACCTGCATGAATCGCCGGCAACGATGACGATTCCGCTGATCGTGCTCGCGACGTTATCGACGGTTGGTGGACTGTATCTCTGGTGGAATCACAACCTCGCGCACTGGCTCGAGCCGGTCTATCTGAAGATCGAAGGGCACGAGGCCGAATTCGCAATTGCGAACGAGAAGCTGCTCATGGGCGTTGCGGTTGCGATCGCGGCGATCGGTACATGGCTCGCGTACGCGCGCTTCTACAAGCGCGGCCTCGCCGCTGATGAAGCATTCGCGCAAAACGCTCCCGCCGTCGCGCGCGGCATGGAGAACAAGTGGTACGTCGACGAGCTCTACGAAGCGATCGTCGTTCGACCGCTCGAGAAGTTCTCTCTGTTCCTCTGGAAGATCATCGACGCGATCATCGACGGCCTCGCTGCCATGCTCGGCTACGTCGTGCAGGGATTCGGCGATCTGCTGCGCTTCTTCCAGACCGGTAACGTTCGCAACTACGCGCTGATGTTGTTCCTCGGCGTGATCGTCTTCATGTGGGTGATCTCGTGATACTGCTGCTCAGTGCACTGATTTGGATTCCAATCGCGGCCGCCATCATCCTGGTCCTGCTACCGGGCTCGTGGGTCAATGCGATCAAGGGAATCGGCTTCTTCGTCTCCGCGGCGGTATTCGTCATCTCGCTCGGACTCGTCACTCATTGGAGAGAAGGCTTCGCCGGAATGCAGTTCCTCGAGGATCTCGACTGGATTCCTCAATGGGGCATTCACTACGCACTGGGCGTCGACGGCATTTCGTTGTGGCTCGTGCTGCTCACCACGCTCCTCACGCCTGTCGTGTTCCTCGCATCGTGGAACACGATTCACAAACATCCGAAGGCGTACGTGATCGCGTTCCTCATCATGGAAGCGGGCACGATCGGCGTCTTCGCGGCAACGGACCTCTTCCTCTTCTACGTCTTCTTCGAGCTGACGCTGCTGCCGATGTACGTGATCATCGGCGTCTGGGGCGGCAAGAACCGCATCTACGCCGCGGTGAAGTTCTTCCTCTTCACGATCGCCGGATCGCTGTTGATGCTGCTCGGGATCATCTATCTCGTGTTCCAGCACCTCCACGATACGCAGCTCCTCACGTTCACGATCACGGATCTCTATGGCACCGCTGCGAACCTCGCGACGCACACGCAGGCGCTGCTCTTCTTCGCGTTCGCACTCGCATTCGCGATCAAGGTTCCGCTCTTCCCGCTGCACACGTGGCTGCCTGACGCGCACGTCGAGGCGCCGACGGGCGGCTCGATCATCCTCGCCGGCGTCATGCTGAAGATGGGCACATACGGCTTCCTCCGCTTCGTGCTGCCGTTCTTCCCCGATGCCACGGCGCGCTACGCGAATCTGATGATTGCGCTGAGCGTGATCGGCATCATCTACGGCGCGCTCGTGGCCTGGGTCCAGCCGGACATGAAGAAGCTCGTTGCTTACTCCTCCGTCTCGCACCTCGGCTTCTGCGTGCTCGGCATCTTCGCGTTGAATCAGACCTCCATCGAAGGCTCGATTCTGCAGATGGTGAATCACGGACTCTCGACGGGCGCGCTCTTCCTGCTCGTCGGTGTGGTCTACGAACGGCGGCACACGCGGCTGCTGGCCGACTACGGCGGTCTCGCCGAGACGATGCCCGTCTATGCGGTGTGCTTCGTCATCGCGATGTTGTCGTCGGTCGGGCTGCCGGGACTCAATGGCTTCGTCGGCGAGTTCCTGATTCTCAGCGGCTCGTTCCAGACGCATCCCGGTGCGGCGATCATCTCCGCGACGGGGGTCATCCTCGCGGCGATCTACCTGCTCTGGCTCATCCAGCGGGTGTTCTACGGTCCGATCACGAACGAAGAGAACAAGAGCGTGCCGGAGATCGCGTGGAACGAAATCGCCGCGCTCGCACCGCTCTTCGTCTTCATCGTCTGGATCGGCGTCCACCCCAACACGTTCCTCAGCAAGATGTCGCCGAGCGTGCAGCAGTTGATGTCACAAGTGCAGCATGAGAGGGAGCAGAAGATCTTGCAGGCCAACATGAACGTCGGAGGTGCGCGATGAACCTCACACCTCTGGTCGAACCGGGCTGGATGAATGCGCTGATGCCGGAGCTCCTGCTGTGCGTGGGTGGCATGCTGCTGATCCTGTGCGATGCGTTTGCACCGAAAAGCCGCAGCGTGCTCTCGGCGCTGGCCGTGATCATCCTCGTCGCGACGGTGTGGGTCGAGCGGGCGATCCCCGGAGGGACGTTTTTCGGCGGCACCTATCAGATCAACAGTCTCACGCAACTCTTCGACACGACGTTCATCCTCGCCGCAATTCTCGCGACGCTCTTCGCAGGCGATTACCTGCAGCGCGAAGGCATCGACGGCGGCGAGTTCTACGCGCTCATGATGTGGGGGACGGTCGGCCTGATGATGATGGCCAAAGGCCTCGATCTGCTGATCGTGATCCTCGGCCTCGAGCTGGTCTCGATCTGCATCTTCGTACTCGTCGGCTATCACCGCCGGCTCGTCATCGCGAACGAGGCGAGTCTCAAATACTTCCTCATGGGCGCGTTCGCGACGGGATTCATCCTGTACGGCACGGCGCTCTTCTACGGCGCTACGCAGTCGACGAACTTCAATGCGATGGCGCAATGGTTCGCGACCAATGACGCGTCAGCGAATCCGATGCTGACCGTCGCCTTCGTGCTGCTGATGGCAGGACTCGGCTTCAAGCTCGCGCTCGCGCCGTTTCACGGCTGGGCACCCGACGTCTATCAGGGCGCGCCGTCACCTGTCGCAGGCTGGCTCTCCGTTGCACCCAAGGCTGCCACGCTCATCGCGCTCGCTCGCATCTTCTACGCGATGTCGCCGGCACTGCCGCACGTGTCATGGATGAAGATGGTCGCGGCGCTGTCGGTGCTCTCGATGATCGTCGGCAATGCCGTGGCGATCGTGCAGCGCGATCTCAAGCGCATGCTCGCCTACTCCGGCATCGCGCACGTCGGCTACATGATGATTGCGATGATCAGCCTGCGCGACGATTCCGTCGCCGCGGTTGCGGTCTACACGATCGTCTACGCGCTGATGAACATCGGCGCCTTCGGCGTCGTCTCGTTGCTCTCGAAGAATCAGAACGATCCGCAGACGCTGGACGACATCGCGGGCCTCTACTGGCGCCGTCCATTCCAGGGCTTCGCGATGACGATCTGCATGTTCTCGCTCTCCGGGCTTCCGCCGACGGCAGGCTTCATGTCGAAGTTCTTCATCTTCAAGAACGCGATCGAGTCGGGACACACGGCGATTGCGCTCACCGGCATCATCACGAGCATCGTCTCCGTCTACTACTACCTGCGCGTCGTCTACTTCATGTTCATGAAGGATGCGACGGAGACGACGCCGGGAACGGCGAGCGGAGTGTTTGCCACGGGAGCGATGGCCATCTCGATCCTCGGTATCCTCGGCATCGGGCTCTTTCCCGGACCGCTTTTCAAAGTAGCAGGAGCGGCGGCAAGCGAAATTTTCCGCTGATTCTCCATGTCCCAGCGCGGACCTGAACGCGAAGCGATCTCTGAGCTGACCACCGGCCGGCTCTCGGTCTACCTGCGCTGTCTGACCTTTCTCGAATCGATCGGGCAGCACACGGTTTCTTCACATGAGCTCGCAGAGCGGTTCCATCTCAACTCCGCGCAGATCCGAAAGGATCTCGCGATCTTCGGCGAGTTCGGCACGCGCGGCGTCGGCTACAACGTTTCGACGCTGCGCGAGCATCTGGTCCACACGCTCGGCCTCGATCGTACGCGCAACGTCATCATTGCGGGCGCCGGCAACCTCGGTATGGCGCTCGCCGACTACGGCGGTTTCAACGAAGGCGGTTTTCACATCGTGGCACTCGCTGACAGCGATCCGTCGAAGATCGGCAAGACGTCGCGCAGCGGCATCCCGGTTCTCTCATTCGACGCGCTGACGAGCACGGTCCGCGCGCACGCCGTGGAGATCGGCGTCATCGCCGTCCCCTCGCCTGCGGCACAACACACCTACGATGGGCTCGTGGACGCGGGGATTTGCGCAGTGCTCAACTTCGCGCCGGTACAGATTCGTCTGAGGCCCGGAGTGAAACTGAAGTCGGTGGACCTCCGCATCAACCTCGAGTCGCTCTCGTTCTATCTGAAGAGCGTAGAGGACGGTGACTCGTCATTCTGAGTCCTCCGTCGATGACGGGGCGGCGCGCTAACCCGGAGCTAACGCGGCATCGATCCGACGCACCAGATCCTCGAGTGCAGCGGAGAGTTGGGGAACCAGCGCGCGTGCGGAAGCAAAGTCCGAATCCGTGGCCGCAAGCTCGAGCGAGGACGCCAGCTCGATGGCTGCCGCGCCGGGAAAGTTACTGACACTCCCCTTCAGCTTGTGCGCAGCCTGATACAGCGCGCGCGAATCGGCGGCGGAGAGCGCCTCATCAATGCGCTGGAGTGAAACTGGCGTCTGACGCAGGAGCGCCTCACGCACGCGCCCCAGGAGCCGCGGATTGTTGCCGATTGCAGCGAAGAGCGGATCGCTCAAAGCGCCGCGCGCTCGCGCCGCTGCAGGATACTGCGAATGCGGGGCAGCAGCGCGTCCTTCCGAATCGGCTTACGAAGGAATCCGGCCGCGCCGAGCTCCAGCGAGCGCGCTTCGATCTCCGCGCCGGCCACACCGGTGATGAAGATCGCCGGCGTCTGAATCCCCTTCTGCATCATGATCTCGAACAGCCGCAGGCCGTTCAACGTCGGCAGATTGATGTCGACGATGAGCAGATCGAAGCGGCGCCGCCCCAGCTCGAGGAGCGCTTCACCGCCATCGGGAACGATCACGACTTCGTAGCCTGCTTCGACAAGATACTCCTCGATGAGTGCCGAGGAAACGGCGTCGTCTTCGACGAGAAGGACGAGCACGGGGCCATCGGAACGCGTGGTCTGCACTTCACGCGGAGCGGGAGCCTTGTCGAGCGCTTCGATGATCTCCTCTCGCACCCGCTCGGTTTCCGCGCTCGGTTCGCGTTTGAAATCGCGGCGCAGAATCTCCGCGCACTCCTGATACCGGCGAAGCGCCGAATCAGGGCGTCCCTGCTCGAGCTGCAGACGCATGAGCGTGCGATGCACGACTTCCTGTGAAGGGTCGAGAGAGAGCAGGCGTCCCGCGGTCTCGACCGCGTTCTCCCACCAGCCTGCCTTCACCTGCGCGGCCAGCAGCCGGCCAAACACGGCAATGGCGGCCCGCCAGTATTTGACCCGCTGCGCCGCAAGCCACTGATCGAACGGCCCGATTTCGCTGACGAAATCCTCGAGGAGGCTTCCGCGATACAGCTCCGCCGCTTCGCGCACCGCATTGATCGATTCCGATTCCCACAGTTGATCGAATCTCTGCGTGTCGACGACGACGTTGTCCGAATGAAAACGAACCGACTCCGCATCCTCGATGATCACGTCCGGCGGCAGGAAGCGAAGCGCGTACTGGATGTCGAGCACGAGTCCGCGCAACGCCGTCACATCTCGTGTTCCAAAGATCAACTCGCTCGCTTCTGCCAGCGAGCTCTGCTCGCCGGCGAGCGCCAGATAAACGATCAGCGCTCTGGCTTTTCGATTGCCGATCGAAAGAGCGTTGCCTCGATGGTCAATTGCTGAGAGACCACCGAAGAGACGAATGCGAAGGAGCGTCATGAGAGGACCGCGAACGAGGGTAGCACAGATCCGACATCGAAGACTGGCTCGTCACTTGCTCTCTCGAACGTGAGGAGAACAGTGAATATGAAGAAGTCGATTTTCTCGCTGATCGCAGCCGCTTCTCTGGTGGTTTCGATGAGCGCTTGCTCGAATTGGAATCGTGTCACCCCGAAGCCGCTGGACAACACGGCAATCGAAACAGAAGTGCGCAAGAACCTCACCGCGGACAACATCACCGGACTGCACATCGACGTGAGCAACGGCGTCGTGACCCTCGACGGTCACCTCAGCGCAACCGATAAGTCGAAGGCAATCGGAGACGCGCAGAAAGTTCCTGGCGTCACGCACGTGGTCGATCGAATCAGCGTGCCGTAGCGGGCAGCGGACAGCGGACAGCAGGCAGCAGGTCTCATAAGCTGCCGTCTGTACTCTCACGCGTGCAATTCGAGATGGATTTCACACTTCGCGATTAACACCGGACAGCAGACAGCAGGAGCACAACTCTCCTGCTGCTGCCTGCTGTCTGCTGCCTGCTGTCTGCTGCCTGCTGTCTGCTGCCTGCTGTCTGCTGTCTGCTGTCTGCTGCCTGCTGCCTGCTGTCTGCTGCCTGCTGCCTGCTGTCTGCTGCCTGCTGTCTGCTGCCTGCTGCCGCTGTCCGCCTACTTCGTGGGCGGCGCGTCGAATGCTCCTTTCGGAGCTTCGGGCAGAATCTGCAGATCGTCCAGCCGGATGTCGGATGACTTCCCGTGCAACTCGCGCCGGGTCGAGATCAGCAGCCCCGCGATTCGCTTGTAGTCGTGGAAGTAGATGGAAATCGGGACTTCATCCGCCTTCATGGCTTGAAGGTGCATGTCAAACTCGTCGACGATTCCCGTGTCGCGATTGATCCACATCCAGTACACGTCGCCTGGCGTGAGGCCAACGTTCGGATCGAACCAGAGTTTCACGACATCCCATGAGTGTCCGCACGAGTCGTTGCGCTCGCCCATCGATTCGCGATGCACGCCGGGATCCATCGTCTTGAGCGGCATCAGCAGCCAGAACGTGTCATTCACGAAGCGGCGGAAGCCGAGCTCGAACATGCTCGGGTCGGTGATCTCGGCGCCGTTTTTCCAGGCACGTCCCTTCTTCGTATTCACATTCATGATGACGAGGAAGTCGTTGTTCTGCTGGTCACGCCCGCTCACACGGTATTCGCCCGTGGAGCGATCCCATCGCTGTGGGAACGAAGATGTTACGTTTCCGTCGCGAACGACGTTGAACGTGAACGAGAAATAGCGGGCCTTCTCCCACGCCGGCCCGGCGAGCACGTCGATTGCACGTCGTGCAAGATCATCCGCTGTCGGCGCGGCAGGCTGGGCCTGCTGTGCGAACAGCGGCATCACGGCCGTGGAAAGGACGACAGCGCTGAGGAAAAGGCGGATACGCATTGGATAACACCTCACCAGAGAATTTCGCCGCGATGCTACCATCGCGTTCCGCAGCACGAAACGAATGAACGGCGAGCGAATCGTCATAAGCGGTCTCGGCGCTTTGAGCCCGAACGGAGTGAGCCGCGAGCAATACTTCGCTGCGCTCAGCGCCGGGCGCAGCGGCGTGCGCAACATAACGCAGTTCGATGCGACATCTCTTCCTTGCCGCGTTGCAGGCGAAGTCGATTTCGATCCTGCCGTCTGGATCGATGCGAAGAATCTGAAGCATGTCGGCCGCGTGGTTCCCATGGTCATCGCGGCCACGGATGAAGCTCTGCGCGATGCCCGTCTCGATCCTGCGGCCATGACACTCGAAGAGCGGCGCAACATCGGCGTCATGCTCGGCTCGGGCGGCGGCGCGATCGAGTTCAGCGAACGGATGTACGAGCTCTGGTATCGCGGCGCCTACAAGCAGGCATCGGTGTACGCGATTCCTTCCGGCACGCCGGGCACGCTCGCCTCCGAGATCTCGATGGCCTATGACCTTCATGGTTTTTCCCATCTCATCTCGACGGGCTGCACATCTTCGACGGACGCGATCGGCTATGCGTTTCGCAATCTCAAGCTCGGAGTCGCGGACTACGTCATCGCCGGCGGCGCCGATGCGACGATCACCGAAGGCATCATGACCGGCTTCTGCATCATGCGCATCGTGTCGAGCTCGTACAACAGCACGCCTGAAGCGGCCTCACGGCCCTTCACGCGCAATCGCGACGGCTTCGTGCTCGGCGAGGGCTCCTGGATGTTCGTGCTCGAGCGAGAGTCGACGGCGCGTGCGCGCGGTGCCCATATCTACGCGGTCGTCTCGGGGTATGGATCGACATGCGACGCCTACCATCGCGTGCGGATGGACGATTCCGGTGAAGAGCCAGCGCGCGCCATGCAGCTGGCCATGCGAGAGGCGGGAGTCGCGCCCGAACAGATCGGCTACATCAACTATCACGGCACTTCGACGGAGTTGAATGACCGCATCGAGACTCGAGCCGTGAAACGCGCATTCGGCCGGCACGCCACGCGGCTTGCCGGCTCCGCGACGAAGTCGATGATCGGACATCCGCAGGGAGCGTGCGGCGCTGCCGGCGTTGCCGCGACGCTGATGGCCTTCCGCGACGGTGTGCTGCCGCCGACGATCAATCTCGACACGCCGGATCCCGAATGCGATCTCGACTACGTCCCTGACTTCGGACGGCGCGCCGAGCTCGAAGCGGCCGTGTGCAACACGATCGCCTTCGGCTCGAAAAACTCAGCGCTGGTGCTGACGCGGCCGTGAAGCGGATCGACGAACCGGAACTCCTCGACGAGTACGACGCACCGCGGGAGGATATGGAACGTTCCCTCCGCGACCTCCGCCGCATCAACAAATACCTCGGTGGCCGTGCAATCTACAAACGTCTCCTGCGATCTCTCACCTCGACTCGCGTCAGCATCATCGACATCGGCACGGGCACATCCGATCTCCTCGAACAAGTCGAAGGCTTCCGCGTCGGAGTCGACTTCAAGATCGAACACCTTCGCTACTTCCGCGACAAGAGCATCCATCGCGTCGTTGGAGATGCGTACCGGCTTCCTTTCAAAGAAAACGCGGCGGACGTCGTCACGTCGGCGCACTTCTTCCACCACTTCACGCCGGAAGCGAACGAACACATCCTCACCGAGTCGCTACGTGTCGCACGGCAAGGCGTCGTGGTCAATGACACGCGCCGGCACCGGCTGCCACTGCTCTTCATCCAGCTCCTGTGCGCCATCCGCGTCTTCGGGCGCATCACACGCTCCGATGCGCCCGGCTCGATCCGTCGCGGCTACACGCTCGCTGAGGTGCAGCGCATCGTTAGTCGCGTTGCCGCGACCAGGAAGAGCATCGTTCGGTCATGGCCCTTTCGCTTCGGGATCCTCCTGTGGAAGTAGACGTCGCGATCATCGGCGGCGGTCCCGCCGGCTCGACGCTCGCCGCGCTGCTCGCCAGGCGCGGGCACGCCGTGCTGCTCATCGATCGCGACACCTTCCCACGCGACAAGGTGTGCGGGGAGTTCCTCTCGTACGACGCACTGCCGATCCTCGAGCGATTGGGAATCGAATTGTCGAACGCCGCGCGCATCGATCGCTGCCGCGTCATCGCGCGTCATCGCACGTACGAGTTCTCATTCCCTCACGCGGCGCGCGGAATCTCGCGCTGGACGTTCGACGACCTGCTCTATCGCAACGCTATCGCGAGCGGTGCCGTAGCACTGGAGGGCGAACCCACGGTCATGAATGGACGAAGACTCGTCTGTCGCGACGTGGAGATCAACGCGAGAGTGATCGCCGGCGCATGGGGGCGCTGGGGCCGATTCGATCAGCAGCTTGCGCGTGCCTTCGTGCGCGACCGCCCGCATCGCAACTTCGGATTCAAGCGCCACTATCGAGGGCGGCACGAGCCCGGCGTCGTCGAGCTCTATTCTTTCGCCCGCGGTTACCTGGGCGTCAGCGACGTCGAAAACGGCATCACGAACCTCTGCGGTCTCGTACACGCTGACCGCCTCAAGCAGCACAAGGGAAAATGGGAGAGTTTCGTCGAAGCGATTCGTGCCGAGGAGAAAAGGCTCGACGAGTTGTATGGCGGATTCGCGCCGGCGCAGGACAACTTCCTCTCCAGCGAACCTGTGATCTTTCGCGCGCGCTCCGCGGTCGAGCAAGGGATCTTCATGGTGGGCGACGCATCGGGCGTGATCGATCCGCTGACCGGAAACGGAATGGCGATGGCGATTCAATCGGCGATGCTCGCGGCACCCTACATCGAGAGCGCGATGAAGGATCCGCACGCGGAGAACGGATATCGGCGCGCGCACGCGGCAATGTTCCTGCCGCGGATCGCCTGGAGCCGGCGCATCGCGGCACTCCTGTCCCATCCCCTGGCACTCGATCAGTCGCTGCGCTTCGCATCCACGCCGAAGATCGGAGCGTTTCTCCTCCGTCACACACGTGCGACGCGCGAGGCGATCGAGCGTCTGGCCGGCGACTGGTTCGGCCATTGATCGCCCGCTTTGCTACAGTAATGCGATGGCACCCATTCCGGAAGGAGAGTTCATCCTTCCGATTTTCCCGCTGCCTAACATGGTGTTCTTTCCGAACACACGAGTGCCGCTGCACGTGTTCGAGCAGCGCTACCGGCAGATGATCGCTGATGCACTCGACACCGATCAGCGTGTCGGCATCGTGCTGTTGCGTCCCGGGTGGGAAGCGGACTACTTCGGCGCACCGCCGATTCACCTCTGCGGAACCGTGGGGACGATCGAGCAGGCCGTGCCGCTCGAAGATGGGCGCTTCAACATTCTGCTGCATGGCGACGTGCGCTTCCGCGTCGTCGATGAAGTGTCGAACCTCCCCTATCGTACCGCGCGCGTGATCGCTCAGCCGGAGTCGCATCGCACCATCGATCAGGCGTACGCACAACGCGAATGGCTCGCCGATCTCTCGCGGCAATACCTCCACTATCTACCCGATCAGGCCGCGGTGCCGGAGATCGATACGGTCGCACTCGACGCGCTCACGAACGCCCTGATCATGTCTCTCAATCTCGAGATCGAGGAAAAACAACGGCTGCTCGAGATCGACGACATGATCAGCCGCGCGGAAAGCGTCGGCAACGAGCTCTCGTCGCGCATCGAGAGTCTTCGATTCCTCGCCCCCTATCGGCGAGAAGGCGGCGACCCTGGACAGAACTGACAGATGGACGTTCTGCTCGTAGCTACTTCTTCTTCCCCTCGATCGTGAACTGGTAATCGCGTTCTTCGTCCATTCCCCAGTAACAGATCGCGTGGTACGCGCCGGGTGCGAGCTTCGACGTATCCAGCCTTTGCGTCACGACCTTCTCGCCCTTCATGTTGGTCTTTGGCCACGCAATCTCTTTCTCATGTGCGTCGAGGAAACGAACACTCGTCTGCAAGCCGCCGGGAGACTGTTTCAGCCACATCGTGACATAGAGCGGCTCGCCGGCCTTGAACGTATCTTTCGAGTCCGTGACGTTGCCGTCCTTATCGATCTTCGACCCCAACGCCGAGCGTTCCAGCACGGAGATCTCATGGACAGGCACTTCGACGTTGACGCGTGCGTTGCCAGCGTCGGCAGGAACGGTGGTCGTCTGAGCAGCGGTCTTTCGCCCTCCAGGCGCCCGCGATGTCTTGCCCGGACACGCAACGAACAGAAGAAAAAACGAAATCAGCAGCAAACAACGAACTCGCATGACAGAAATGTTAGCAACCTCAGAGCCTGGATGCGAAAGACGGGTGACGGCCTCGTCTCGTGAAGGAGCGGTAGTATGTGCGCCGCAATGCCCAGACCGCCATCGATTCTCTACCCTCGCTATGATCATCCCGCCATCGAGGAGCGCTATTCCTCATGGCAGACGCAGATGCTCCTGCGCGCGGCAGGCGGCGAGCTCTTGTTCTATGACGCGGAAGAACCTGCTTCGCTCGCGGCGGCTCAAGTCGAAAGCGACGACGTTCTGGTCGTGACGGATCCGCTGCTCGTACCGTCGGCGAATCTCGCCGAGCGGCTGGCTGCGGTGCTCGACGCAACAGGCGCGGCCGCCGCGCTTCCCGTGTCGAATGAAGCACAGCATCCGCGTCAGCGCCGGGCGCCTGTCGCTCCCTATTTGACCCTGCGTGAATTGCAGGATGTCGCGAGTGACATGCAGAAGCGTCTGGATGAAATCGACAAGCTGAAATGGGACGGGTCCGATCCCGGGATCTATCTCTGTCCGACTGCATTTCTCGAAGAAGCCGACGAGGTTCCGCGGCGCGCTCTTGCCGGACTCGAAGTCGCGATCTCCGCAAACGACTACGTGCATCGCTGGAGCTCGTTGCGCGGCCAGGTGCGAATCGATCTGCTCGCACGCATTCCCACCGAGGCCAAATCCATCCTCGAATTCGGCTGCGGCGAAGCGCCGCTCGGCGAGGCACTTAAAAAGCGGCAGAACTGCCGCGTCGTCGGAATCGAGCTCGATCAACGCGCTGCTGCAATCGCCCGTTCGCGTATCGACCAGGTTTTCTGCGGTGACGTACGAGAAATCGTCGCGCTCATCCGCGAGCGCTTCGATTGGTTCATCGGCGGCGACATCGTCGAACATCTCGACGAGCCCTGGTCGTTTCTTTCCGACTTGCGGCGCATCGCCACTCCCGGCGCCAAACTGCTGCTCTCGCTCCCGAACCTTGCGAATGCATCGGTGATCAATGACCTCCTGCATGGCCGTTTCGACTACGTCTACATGGGTCTGACGTGCGTCGGTCACCTCCGCTTCTTCACGAAGCGCACGATCGAGGAGATGCTGACGATCGCCGGCTGGCAAGTCGTGAGCATCCAACCGCAGGAAGGAACGGCGACCAACGGCCGCGACGAACTGCTGCGCAAGCTCGAGCATGCACATGTGCGCTATTCGAAAGACGACGTACTCCCGGCTGGCTATTACGTCACCGCCATGAATCCTGAATAGGGGCGAAGATCGTGTCGTGCGGCGCGGAACGCTCCTCCGCCGGCCGCCCCACGGTGTAGTAGTAAAGAGACACCGACTTGCGCGTCACTCCCGGCGGCGAGGTCAGCGGGTGCGGATGTCCGTGATACGAGCGATCCGTCGTCGAGAAGATTACGGTTCGATTGAACAGCGGCAGAATGCGCTGACGGCACGCCTGCAGCTCCTCATCCCACAGTTCGAGATGTCCACCGTATTCTTCGCGCCAATCCTCGTTCAGATAAATAAGCATGTTGAGCCGGCGATCGATCTTCAGTTTCGGATGCACGTTGAAATCGGCGTGAATCTTCAGGAAGCCACCCGGCTCGATTTGATGCAGCCCTCCGCCGCCGAAGTACGGATCCGGGATCAAGCCGTCGATGCCGGTCAGCTTCTCCAGGAAGAGCAGCATCTCGAACGAGTTCATCGCCTCGAGAAAACGCCGCACCGTCTCGGAGATCGTCGCTGACTCGTAGTAGTAGCCGAGTTTCTTTTCGAGCGGATTATCGAAACGAGCCCACTTCATCGCATCGGGCGCGGGAAACTCGCGCAGCACCGCCTGGAGCTCCGCGTCGTCGAACAATCCATCGAGCACGATGTGCGGAAACGGTTGCGCGGCTGCATAACTGTCCCGCAGCGTAGCGGGATCGCAGTAAAGGCGCATATGGGCGGAGTCTATCTTCGAAAGACGAGGTCCGGCTGCCTTTCGAAATCGAAAACCAACTCGGGCGAGTAGGTGCTCCAACCCTCGGGAGCCGTGTACTTCACCCGCAGCGCCAGCGCCTTCATTGCGCCGAGGCGATAGCCGTCGTCACGAGGAACGTCGAACGCCTGAATCCCATCGCCGAAGATGATCGACCATGTCCCCTCGCGATAAGGACCGAAATGCCAGAAGAGCGATTCGCCACGGTAGTGGAACTCGATCGTCATCGGCGCTACGCGCGCTGTCTCGCATCGTGGCTCCACTTGCACGACCTCGCGGTTGTGCCACCCGAAAACGCGTTTGCCAGCCGTCTTGCCCTCGCAGACGAAGAGGTCGTCGTAGTACCAGTCTGTTCCCGCAGCGCGATGCAGCCACTCCTGCTTCAGCCATTGAAGCTCCCCGATCGCCGCGGGAGGAATGAGTGGATGTGCCAGAACGTCGTTGGGACCGAGCGTGAAGAAAACGCGCGCTTCATCGGACTGGCGAATGGCATTTGCATACTCGGCAGACCAGGTCTGGCGGTTGACGATGAGCGCGATGAGTGGCGCCGCCAGCAGCAGCACGCGGTGCTGCTTCGCCGCGAATGCAAACAGGATTGCGATCGCAAACCAGGGGACGAACGCCAGGCGCGTGTTGAAGGCCTTCGCGACGGGCATCACGGGAAGGATCGACAGCGCGAGCGCGAGCAGCAGCCACCGCCATTTCTGCGCCGTCACGGCCAGCACGACGATCACGAGTAGCGCTCCGAACCAGGGCACCGCGCCGGCCCATGCCGTCACGACACGAGCGGGCGTCTTCACCAGGAGCATCGGAATCTCGCGAAGCGTCACGGCATAGCCATATCCTCCGAAGATCGTTCCGAGCATCAGCGTGCGCCACGCGGCATATGCGCAGAGCGCGAGTGCATGAAGCACGACGCCCCGCCGCCGGATCAGCCACAACAGAATGATCAACGGCACGGCGACTTCCTTTGCCAGCATCGCCGCGAGATAGACGAGCGCCGACGCCACATCCATTTCGCGCTTGTAGAGAATCGCCGCGACGCAGCAGAGGATCAGTGCTTCGACGTAATGCATGTACATCAATTCCGTCGCGATGATGCAGAGCGGTGCGCCAAACGCGAACAGCAACGCTCCGCTGGAGGACGGTGCCCGATCCAGCCACTGTCGCAGCGCCGCATAAACGAGGATCGCGAGCAGAGCGAGCTCCACGAGCTCCACGATGTAAAAACTTTGCGCGTTGAATCCAAACGAGGAGAGCTCCGCGTCGTACGACGCAGTCAGCAGCGGAGTAAACAGACGCTGCGGCATGGAACGCCAGAGCGACGCCGCGAAGAAGTGTTCGCGCGCAGAACGGACGATCGCGATGTGCAGCAGATAGGCGTCATCCCACGTCCACCAGAGGCGCACGATCTTCCGATAGAGAAGAAAGACCGTCACGGCGATGGCCATGGCGATTGCTGCATCAGCGAATACAATGCGCCCTCCGAATGGCGCTCGAATATCGGGATTTTTACTATCCATTGAATGTCTTCATGCACGTCCTCACGCTCGAAGAGGGGCGCGTGGCGGCGCTGCATTATGGACTGTTCGACCGCGATGATGATTCGATCGAGCTCGCGCAGCGGCGATCGACCGAGCTTCTACTTTCGCGCCTTCCTGCTCCTCCCGCGACCATTCTCGAAGTCGGCATCGGCCTCGGCGACACCCTTGCGGAGCTCACGCGCCTCGGATATGCCGCGACCGGAATCACGCCAGATGACAAACAAATCGCGGTCGCAAGAGAGCGCCACGGTGATGCGATCCGCGTACATGCCGAGCGGCTCGAGTCGTTCCAGAGCGACACGCAATTCGATGTCGTCGTCTTTCAGGAGTCTTCGCAGTACATCGAATCGCGCGCGCTGTGGGACAGGATGGTGAGGCTCGCCAGAAACCGCGTCGTCGTTCTCGATGAGTTCTCGATCAGCGAGGGCGGCACGCTGCATTCGCTCGCCGGCTTTCTCGACGAGGCCACGGCGCACGGCTTCCGCGTCCTCGAGGAGCGCGACCTCACATCCCAGGCCGCGCCAACGATCGATTACTTCAGCAAACGCTTTCCAGCGTACCGTCAGCGCCTCATCGACGACTTAGGTCTCACGAGCGAACAGATCGATGAGTTGATCGCTGGAGGCGTCAGCTATCGCGCACACTACGATCGCGGCGTCTACGCCTACCGCCTGCTCGTCATCGAAAGAGAAGCCGCCCGTTCCTGACATCGACGACGACCTTCGCCTCGGGATGATCGCCGACGTCGACGCCCCGCACTTTGTCCGCAAGCGGCTTGGCCGGAAAGTGCACGAGCAGCGGTTTTGCCGTTGTCTCCGCCGCCGTTCGATAGATCCGCTTGTAAACGCGCTGGAATCGTGAGTGATCGCGATAGGTCAGAGCGCCGCCGAACGCGATCGGAATCAGCAACACCGCGAGCGCAAGCTCGCGCTGCTCGATCGTCAACAGCAGCAGCACGAGCGCGGCGGGAATCAGATAGAGACGCCCCATGAAGTTCTGATACCCAACCACGGAACCTTCCTGATAGAGCAGAAACATCCCCCAGTAGATGACCGCGCAGCCGGTCACGAAAAGCGCGGTCAGACCGATCAGGACGGGCTTGCGCAACGCGATCAGTGAAAACGCGAGGAATGCGAATCCGATCACGAGCATCGGCTGCTTCATCGCCTCGAACCAGAACGTCGACGCAACATTGATCGCAGTCGGAAGGAATTCGCTCCGGACGAATCCATGAACATCGGCCGCTGTCCCGAAGGGCACGATCTTCGATCGAATCACGAAGTAGATGCCACCGAGGATCAGCGCCGGGACGCCCGTGCGAAGAGCGCTGCGAAAGGAAATGCGCCTCGCGGCCAGCAGGATCACGAGAAAGGGAAGGATGAGGACCGCGGTCTCTTTCGCATAGAACGCGACGCCGAAGATCACACCCGCCTCGAGGTCGCGGCCGCGTGCGAGCATGGCCAGACCCAACGCGAGAAGCAGCATCGCGCCAGCGTCGAAGATCGTCGCATACCATCCCGCGGCGATGAACCCTGAGCCCGAAAAGAGAAACGCGATCGTCAACAGGAAGTTGCTCCGCTCCGACCGGCCGCGCCACTGCGTCGCGGCGTCGATGAGCAGCAACAAGGCGCCGGTCATCATCAACATGTTGATGAACCGAAGGACGCGCCAGGAAACCGCAAACGAAGGCACGGCATGAAGCACCACGGCCGCGACGAGCGTCGTGAGGGGCCGCCAGAAACCGAGCGACTGGGTCAGCACGAAATGAACCTTGGCCCCCAGCCCGATCCCGGAATCGCTGAAGAAGAGCATGCCGTTGGTCTCGTCCCAGACATCGGCGATCATCAGACGGAACGAGAGAACGGTCCACACGGCGACGGCAACCCACCTGGCCCATCGCCAACGCTGTTCGTTTTGCACGCCCGCAATGTAGCATCGCGAGGAATGATTGCTGCCCTCCGTCCGCTGCATTGGACCAAGAACCTGCTCATCTTCGCGCCGCTGCTGCTCGCGCACCGCTTGAGCGACCCCTCCCGCCTCACCGCGACACTCCTCGCATTCCTGGCATTCTCGCTCGCCGCATCCGGCACGTATCTCATCAACGATCTCCGGGACGCAGCGAATGACCGCTTGCATCCGGCGAAGCGCGAGCGGCCGATCGCATCCAGGAGGGTCTCCTTCGCAACGGCAGTTTTTCTCGCCGCGTTTCTGCTCGGTACCGGCTTCGCGATCTCGTACCGAGTCCATGCCGAGGTCATGGGATGGCTGGCGGTGTACGTGACGATCTCACTCACCTACTCGCTGTTCTTCAAGCGTCGGGTATTCCTCGACGTGCTCGCGCTGTCGGCGCTCTATTCCGTTCGCGTGCTCGCAGGCGGAGAAGCCGCGAACGTTGAAGTGTCCGACTGGCTGCTCGCACTCTCCGGTTTTCTCTTCATCAGTCTCGCCCTGCTGAAGCGATATGCCGATCTCCGCTTTCTCTCCGCGCGCGGCACCGAAGCGGCTCCCGGCCGCGACTATGCGGCGAGCGATGTCGATCTCCTCCGCAGCATGGGTGTGTCGACCGGCATGATCGGGGTCCTCGTGCTCGCGCTCTATTTGACGAGCGCGCAGGTCGTACGCCTCTACCGGCATCCACGACTCCTCTGGCTCGTCTGCCCGATGCTGTTGTACTGGCTGGCGCACATGTGGTTTCTCGCGCATCGCGGACGCATCGAAGACGATCCGATCGTGATCGCGGCCAAGGATCCGACGAGCTATGTCGTCGCCGCGGTGATCGCGGCGATTTCGGCGGCCGCGATATGACGGCGCGTACATACGAATCGTGGGGGCGATTCATCCCCTCGACGCCAGCGTGCGTGATCGCACCCGATTGGGAGAGCGACATCCCCTCGTTCGACTCCCTCGACGCATCGATCCTTCCCTACGGCCTCGGACGCAGCTACGGCGACGTCTGCCTCAACAACGGAGGCACGTTGCTCGATACGACGAGGCTCTCGCGCTTTCGCCGCTTCGACCGAGTGAATGGCGTACTCGCCTGCGAGGCCGGCATGACGCTCGAAGAGATTCTCGCCCTCGTCGTTCCCGCCGGATGGTTTCTCCCCGTCACGCCAGGAACGAAGTTCGTGACGACCGGCGGCTGCATCGCGAACGACGTGCATGGCAAGAATCATCATCGTGCCGGAACGTTCGGGCGCTGGGTGCGCTCGCTCGAGCTCAGACGTTCAGGCGGCACGCTTCACTGCTCGAGCGAAGAAAATCGGGAATTGTTCGAGGCGACGATCGGAGGCCTCGGACTCACCGGCCTGATCACGGCGGCCGAAATTCAATTGCGCAGGATCGAATCACCCTTCGTGATGGCAGAGGCGATTCCATTTCACGGGCTCGAAGAGTTCCAGCGATTGTCGGAGACGAGCGATGCGACACACGAATACACGGTTGCGTGGTTCGACTCGTTCGGAGGACGTGGAGCACGCGGCCTCTTCTTTCGCGCGAGCCATGCCGCCGTTGATGGCCATCCGCGCGCGCGGCATGCCTTCAGTCTTCCCAATGCATCCTTCGGCTCGCTGCTGAATTCGCTCTCGGTGCGCGCGTTCAACGCCGCCTACTTCCGCACGAGCCGGCATCCAGAGCCGCGGGCACAGCACTACGATCCGTTCTTCTATCCACTCGATGCAGTCGCGAACTGGAACGTGGCCTACGGCAGCCGCGGGTTCGTTCAGTATCAGTGCATGACGCCGCTCTCCGCCGGTCTCGAGCCCATCGCCGAGATCGTCGAGCTCGCGGCGCGGTCGCGTATGGCCTCGTTCCTGACTGTGATCAAGCGTTTCGGCGCAGCGCCGTCGCCCGGACTGATGTCGTTCCCGCGCCCAGGCATCACGCTCTGCCTCGACTTCGCGGGACGTCACGCGTCGTTGCTCCCGACGCTCGACACATTCGACGCGATCGTCGCCGCCGCGAATGGTTCCGTCTATCCGGCGAAAGACGCACGCCTGTCCCCTGCGCGATTCCGCCAGTTCTTTCCCCAATGGGAGACGTTCGCGACGCACGTGGATCCGAAATTCTCGTCATCGTTCTGGCGGCGGGTGATCGGATGAGAGTCGCGTTGATCGGAGCAACGTCGGCGATCGCACATGCCGCCGCGGCAGTCTTCGCGGAAGAACATGCGGAGCTCTTTCTCGTGGCGCGCGATCCGTCGAAGCTCGAGGCGGTGGCAGCGGACCTCACCGCGCGGGGCGCCTCGCACACCGATTGCCTCGTGGCGGATCTCGCGGACCGCTCGAAGCATGCAGCGATCGTCGAAGCTGCCGGACGCGCCGATGTCGTGCTGATCGCGTTTGGCTCACTCCCCGATCAGCGAGCCATCGACCACGATGCCGAGGCACAAGCCTGCGCCTTCGACCTCAACGCAACGTCGGTGATCTCCCTCGCCGCCGGATTCGCGAACGTGCTCGAGTCGCAACGGTCGGGAACGCTTGCCGTGATCGGATCCGTCGCCGGTGACCGCGGCCGCAGATCGAACTACGTTTACGGCGCTGCCAAGGCGGCGCTTCATACCTGGTGCGACGGCGCACGTCCGCGACTCCGTGCCGCGGGCGCCACGCTCCTGCTCGTCAAACCAGGATGGATCGACACGCCGATGACCCGCTCGTTGAAGAAAAACTTTCTCTTCGCCTCGGCACGCGATACCGGCCGCGGCATTCGCCAGGCGATCGCTGCGAAGAAAGGCGTCGTCTACCTGCCCCATTTCTGGAGATGGATCTCGCTCGTCGTCCGCATGCTGCCCGAACGGCTGGTGAAGTTCTGACGATGCGCATCGCCTATCTGCTCGAAGACACGGAGATGGCGGGGGGCATCCGCGTTGCGGTTGCGCACGCCGACGAGCTCACGGCACGAGGACACGATGCAGTGCTCGTGACGAAGGGAGGACCGCTTACATGGCGCCGCTCGCGTGCACGCTGGCAGCACGTCGAATCATTCGAACGGTTCGATCCGGCAGCGTTCGATTTCGTCATCGCAACATTCTGGAAGACGATCGAGCCGGCCTTTCACATCGCGGGAGCGAAGACGATCCACTTCTGTCAGGGCTACGAAGGATCGTTCACCGCATACGCCCATCTGAAGCCGCAGATCGATGCGGTGTATCGCATCCCGATTCCGAAGATCACGGTCTCGCCCCATCTCGTCGACATCTGCAGGCGGTTCCATGACGACGCGACGTACGTTGGACAGATCGTCGATGAGGAGTTTTATCAATCGCACGAGGAACGCGATGGAACTCCGCGCGTGTTGCTCGTCGGGCCGATGCAGGCGGACTTCAAAGGGATCGAAATCGGCTACGCGGCCGCGCAGCACGCCCGCGATCGTGGCGCGAAGTTCGATCTCATCCGCGCCTCGCAGTGGGTGCCCGCCGATCTGGAACCGCAGGAATTGATCGAGGAATATCACACCGCGTTGCCGACGGACGCGATGGTGAAGCTCGTTGCGTCGTGCGACATCTTCCTCGGCCCAAGCCTGCATCAGGAGGGCTTCGGGTTGCCGGCGGCCGAGGCAATGGCATCAGGACTGCCTGCGATCCTCTCGTCGATTCCGTCGTTTCGCTCCTGGGGTGAGAACTTCGCGATGTTCGCCGATGAAGGCGACGGGATCGCGATGGGCAACGCGCTCGTCAAGTTGCTCGGCGACGCGGAACTGCGGAGTGCGTTTGCAGAACGAGGACGGGCAGTGGCGGAGCAGTTTCGTGCCGAGAAGACCGGCGCGCGATTGGAGAACTACTTTTCGGAGCGCGCTTCACCGAGGTAACCGAGTCCTGTGGGGTGACAGGCGCCCTCGCCTGTCGGCTCAGTGCACCAGGCGGGGGGGCCTGTGCCCCCACCGGAACTGGGCCCTTCGCTCATGCTCACGGGCGTTCGATGGCCCAGACGCAGGTCCGGCAGATGAAATCGTCCGGAGCCTCTTCGACGCCGTAGGTCCAGCGGCGCATGCGCGCCATCTCATCGCTTGCCAGCACTTCTGCGATGTTGCTCCTGGTCAGCTCACCAACCACGTAGTTCTCGTCGTAGTCCTGGCAGCAGAGAATGCACGCGCCACGCGGTGTGATGTGCAGATGTTGAATCGGGCGCGAGCCGATGAGGTCACAACCGGCGAGCTTTTTCTTGGGAGTCATCGTCTTCATGCCGACGTCGAGCCAGCCGGCGCGATCCTGCGCCTGCGCCACCTCGATCTCGAAGAGGCTGCCGTCGAAGTACTTCCGAATCGCGTCGTAGTCCGCGCGATGCGCTTCCGTCATTTCGCCGAGGACGACGATGCGCATCTGATCGGCGATGCGCTTGTCGCGGATGTAATCGAGATTGCGCAATACAACCTGAAGGTGATCTTCGCCGCGATCGTGCTTGTAGCGATCGCGATCGAGCGTCGAGAGATTGATGCAGAGATAGCGAAGTGTCCCCGCTTCCATCAACGCATCGACTTTCGCGGGCGTCAGCCCCGAGGCGTTACTCAGAACCGCGACGGGAAGATCTGCGGCGAACAGCGTGCGGCAGTAGTCGACGAAGCGGCGATCGACCGTCGGCTCGTTGTAGCTCTGGAGGAAAACGCCTTCGAGCGTCCCCCGGTGTTCCATCAACTGCTCGACGATCGACAGGAAGAGCTCTTCCGTCATCGCCTCATCCTCGCGCGGCGCAATCGAGACAGGACAGAAGTAGCACTTCTGATTGCAGGTCGTCATCGTCTCCAGCGAGACGATCTTGAGGAGCGATTGACGCGAGAGATCGTGCTCGCGATCGATGACCCAGCCGCCGTGAACGAGCCCGTTCTCCACCTCGCCCCCGGACAGGAAGCGATGCAACGCCGCCCACTCCGCATCGTGCGGCGTGAGAGCCTGGTCGTTGAGCGGGTTGTAAATGCGGTCGCTCGAGTAATGGAGATAGGGGTTCGCGATCAGCACAGTGCGCCCGTTGGAACGTCGCTGCTCCTCAGCTTCTTCCGATAACATCGCCACCCGTGCTGATCACCTACCTGCTCGAGGATACGGGCATCGCGCCACCAACGCACTCGGTGCTCGCACAAGCCGACGCCCTCATCGCGCGCGGACATCGCGTTCGAATCGTCACGAAGGGCGCACCGGTCACATGGCGCAGTACTCGGGCGGAATGGACCTACGTCGACGACTTCATCGACTACCCCGCACGCGACGAAGACTTCATCATCGGAACCTCCTGGCCGGCCCTTGCCGCAGCTCATGACCTCGGCGGCAAGCGCGCCGTGCACCTCTGTCACGAATACGAGGGAGCGAGTCCAGCATCGGACGAGGAGAAGGAGCAGATCGACGGCGCCTATGCGCTGCCGATGCCGAAGCTCGTCGCAACGCGGCCGCTCGCGGAGATGTGCCGCAAGTTCAATGACGATGTGACGTGGATCGGGCACATCGTGGACGACGAGCTCTATCGCGACCGTCCGGCGCGTGCTCACGATCTGCCGCGCGTCCTGCTCGATGGAGCGACCCAGAGCGAGAGCGGGCTCTCCGACGGCTACGGCGCCGCGGCGCACGCACGCTGGTTCCATCAGAAGTTCGACTTGATTCGCGTGTCGCCCTGGGCACCATCGCGCGAAGAACCGCTCGACAGCGTGCAGGAGTTCCACGTCGCGCTGACGACGGCTGAGAGAACGCGGCTCATGTACTCATGCGATGTGCTGATCGCGCCGAATCATGACCAGGAGGGCTTTGGCTTGCCGGCATCCGAAGCGATGGCGTCAGGAGTGCCCGTCATCCTCACGGAGATCCCGATGTACTCGTCATGGAACGAGAAGCGCGACTACGCGCTGTTCGCGCCGGAACGGAATCCCGTGGAGCTTGGCGAGCGGCTGATCGAGCTGCTCAGCGATGAGGAGCTGCGCGAGAGACTAGGGCGGCGAGGGCGGGAGGTCGCGGAGCAGTGGCGGTCGAAGCACGTGGCAGATCGATTGGAGAGCTTCTTGTTGGAAAGGCGGTAGGGAGGCTCCGCGCGGCGGAAGCGAATCCCCGTCATCCCGAGCGGGCGACGTCGCTGCGCGATCGCGACTGAGTAAGAGAAACTCGCGGTGCTGGGGCCATCAGTTCCTTCTCCCCTCCGCGAGGGGAGAAGGTGCGCGAAGCGCGGATGAGGGGTTCGTGCAACGCGCGACTAAGCGGCCCCTCATCCGCCTTCGGCACCTTCTCCCCCGTG
>JACXTT010000385.1_pt1 | contig 73779 bp, 63 predicted proteins | sample 9270951 | NCBI WGS metagenome assembly JACXTT01 (sample SAMN15532306, study PRJNA645909) | rock metagenome | isolation source: weathered quartz diorite | place: Puerto Rico | collected 2017-06-21
TGGTGGAGGCGGCGGGAGTCGAACCCGCGTCCGAAAGTGTTACTGGTCAAGAGACTACATGCTTATTCGCGTTCATGCCCCAGGCATTACTCTGGGACGTTCGCGGCCCACGCTCAGAACGGACAAGAAACGCGTTCCACTAGCCTGTAGATCTCGTCCTCTCGACCCAGACGTAGCAGAGAAGACCAGCCCGCTGTGCGACGTCCTTCGGAGGCCCACGGGCGAAGCCTCCTCGAACGGCTGCCTAAACTAGTTAGGCTGCGTATGCCATCTGTTGATTGGCAATTATCATTTTGCACGCGATTACGGGTGTGTGCACCCCGGCATGCCTCCTGGCCGTAAGCATCTCCGTCGAAACCGTGACGCCCCCAACTTGGTGGATTGGCCCATCAAAGAACTACTTCTATTGTCGCACCCCGGCCAGGGATGTCAAATCGCCTCGGGCTGTTGGACACGCCTTGCATGTTGCGGAAGATCCCCGCCCGAGCGGAGCTTGGACAAGAACTCTCGGGAATTGTCAAATTCCTGTCAAATTAAGGGCTGGTTTCGGGCCGATCAGTCAAACGAGCCCATTTTTCGCGGTATCATTCCTTATTCGGCATGAGAACTGCAGAAAACAAGAGCTTACCGGCGACTGAGACAGTGGAAGCGCCACCCGTCAGCACGGAGCGTATCCTGGTCATTGAGGATGACCGCGCCGTCCAGAAGGCCCTTCGACGCCTATTCGAGGGCGAAGGGTTCCAGGTAGACGTCGCAGGCAACGGCGCTGAAGGGTTGGAACTATTTCGCGGATCGGTGCCATCGGTGGTGGTGCTCGATCTGCGGTTGCCTGGGATGCTAGGGCAGGATGTTTGCCGCGAGATCAGTGCGGCGTCTCCTTCGCTGCCGATCATCATTCTGAGCGCGCGCACCGATGTGATGGACAAAGTGCTGCTGCTCGAACTGGGCGCGCATGATTATGTAACCAAGCCTTTCAGTCCGAGGGAGTTGCTGGCGCGGGTACGCACCGCAATGCGCCGCTCGACCCGGACTCCTGCCTCGGAAACTTTCTCATTCGGAGACGTGAAAATCGACTTCTCGAAAATGGAATTGAGCCGCAATGGCGCTCCAGTCCAGCTGACCGCGCAGGAATTCAAAGTGCTGAAGTTCATGATCCAGAACTCGGAGCGCGTACTTTCGCGTGAAGAGTTACTGAATCATGTGTGGGGCTACAAGAATTATCCGAGCACGCGGACGGTCGATAACCACATTTTGAAGCTGCGCCAGAAGCTGGAGCGGGATCCCGCCAATCCTGTGCATTTCCGCACCGTGCACAGCGCCGGTTACAAGTTCGTGCCCTAGCGATGTTGAGCCGCATCGTTACGGGAAGGAGGACCATGGGTGGACTTCGGCTGCGGACCAAGTTCCTGCTCTCCATGGTGGCGGTATCGGCTGCCCTGACGTTCACCACACTGTTGGTGGTGCGGCACACGGTGCAACGGCAAGTGCGGCTGGAAATCCAGCGCGATCTCCAAAATTCCGTTTCCGCGTTCCGCAATTTCCAAAAACAACGTGAAGTCACGCTCGAGCGCTCGGCGGCGCTACTGGCCGACCTGCCCAATGTCCGTGCGCTGATGACGACCCGCGACGCTGCGACCATTCAGGATGAGTCGCATGATCTGTGGAATTTGGCGGGAAGCGATCTGTTAGTGCTGGCCGATCCTTCCGGAAAAGTGATGGCTCTACAGGCCAGCCCACCCGAGGTCACCGTTCGCCAGGCACAAGAGTTCCTCCCTAAGATTGTGTCGCGAGCCGAGACGCGCCACTGGTGGTACGTCGAGGGACATCTCTACGAGGTATTCCTCCAGGACATTTACTTTGGGCCGGCTAGTGGACAACAGGTTTTGGGATATCTGGTGCTCGGCTACGAGATCGACGATCGGGTGGCGCGCGAACTAAGCCAAGTGGCGGCCAGCGAAGTGGCGTTCCGCTACGGAGACACGATGGTGAGGAGCACGCTGAAGCCGTCGCAGGAAGAGGAGTTCTTGCGAGTGGTGCGGAAGGCATCGGGGAACGTGGCTACCCCGGATCAGGTTCGTCTCGGAGAAGAACGGTTTCTGGCCGCGACCGTCGATTTGTCGTCTCCGACTACTCCCGGGTTGCGGTTGTGGGTTTTGAAGTCGTTCGATCAGGCTACCGCGTTCTTGAGTAGTCTGAATGAGTTGCTGCTGGGGCTGGGATTGGCGGCGGTGTTGGCGGGAAGTCTGCTGGTATTTTTTATCTCACACACGTTTACTCGGCCGCTGGGCACTTTGGTTGCCGGGGTGCGCGCCCTGGGACATGGAGACTATGCATATCCTCTGGAGGCGCACGGGGGAGACGAAGTCGCGGAGGTCACGGGCGCTTTCGACCGGATGCGAACCAGCCTGCAAACCACGCAACGGGAATTGCTGGACGCAGAGCGGCTGGCCACAATTGGGCGGATGGCGAGTTCGATCTCCCATGACCTGCGACATTCGCTGGCGGCGGTGATGGCGAATGCGGAATTTCTGTGCGAGAGCAATCTTACGCCCGGGCAGCGTGAAGATTTGTATGCGGAGATTCGGATTGCCGTCAAACAGATGACGGATTTGATCGAATCGCTGCTGGAGTTTTCGCGGACGCGGGAGTCGCTGCATCCTTCATATGGCGATGTGCGGGAAGCGGTAGATTCGGCGATCAAACAACTGAAGGCGCATCCGGAGTTTCAGCGGGTACCGATCCGCGTGTCATGGGAGGGGGCCACCGAGGGCTGGTTCGATTTCAAGAAGCTGGAGCGTGCTTTGCTGAACTTGCTGCTGAATGCCTGCGAGGTTGTGCCGGTCGAAAGCGGTCAGATCGAGGTTGGATTGCGGCGAAACGGGCAGAGCCTGGAGATCAGGATCAGCGATAACGGACCGGGAATCGCGGAAGCGGTACGGGACAAGCTGTTTGAGCCATTCGTCAGTTATGGCAAAGAGAATGGAACGGGCATGGGATTGACGGTCGTGCAAAAGATTCTGCAGGACCATGGCGGCGACGTGGTGGTGGAACAGACTTCGCCGCAGGGCACGACGTTCAGAGTGAACGTGCCGCTGAATCCGTCGTCAGAAAATGCTCTTGCGATGAAAAACGCGACGTAGTCAGCAAGCGTAGTTGGTAGCGAAATTCCCTGGGGACAGCCGTGTGGCAGGGGGACAGCCGTGTGGCAGGAGGCGACATGAGTACGAGGCATACGTACGATGTTTTGCGATCCGCGATGCTGGCGGGTTTTCTTCTCTGGACGGGCGCGGGCATGGCGCAGGAGGCAACACCTCCGGTGGAGCCATCCTCTGCCGCTTCGCTGAACGACTCGGTTCGCGAATTGCGCCAACAGATTCGCGAGTTGCAAGCCGCGGTGACTGAGATCCGTTCGGAATCGCAGCGCTACCGTGCCGAAACTACGGAATTACGTCGCGAACTGGAGGCCGTGCGCGCTGCGTCCGCTGCAGGCAGTCCAGCGGCCGCGGTTGCCGCTGAGACGGGTGCCTACAGTACAGCTAGCGTGCCCTCCGCGCAAGACCGCGAGGATCAGAAAGCGCTGCACGCCGCCACCCTGGACGAGGAATACCAGTTGCTGAGCGGGAAGGTCGATGAACAGTATCAGACCAAGGTGGAAAGCGCGTCCAAGTACCGCATGCGGTTGTCGGGGATTGTGCTGCTGAATCTTTTCAACAATGTGGGAACCGTGGACAACGCGGATTTTCCGTCCCTCGCGTACGGCAATCCGCCGGGCGGTTCGGGTGGAAGCTTCGGTGGGACTTTGCGGCAGTCGCAGATCGGGCTTGAGGTGTTCGGCCCGAAGGTCGTAGGCGCACGAACTACAGCCGATTTGCAACTTGACCTGGGAGGGGGATTTCCGCAGGCGCCGAACGGCGTGAATGTCGGACTGTTGCGGTTGCGGAGGGGCACGATGCGTCTGGACTGGGCACACAGTTCGATCGTCGCGGGACAGGATGAGTTGTTCTTCTCGCCGGTTTCGCCGACGTCATTTGCCTCGCTGGCAGTCCCGGCATTTTCGTATGCCGGAAATTTGTGGGGCTGGGTTCCACAGGTCCGCGTGGAGCACAGATTTACTTTGGGAGAAGACTCGAACCTGCTGGTTCAAGGGGGAATTCTTGATTCCCAGAGCGGGGAACCGCCAGTGTTTAGCTATTATCGTACGCCTCAGGCGGGCGAGAGATCGCGTCAACCGGCTTACGCGACGCGCGTGGCTTGGACGCATAGCCTATTCGGGCAGCCGCTGCGGGTAGGGGTGGGCGGCTACTACGGCCGGCAGAATTATGGATTTGGCAGGAACGTGGATGCTTGGGCGGGAATGACGGACTGGGATCTGCCGTTAGGCCGCCAGCTCTCGTTAAGCGGAAAATTCTATCGGGGAAGGGGACTGGGAGGATTGGGCGGTGGCATCGGCCGTAGTGTGCTATTCAGCGGCGATCCGAGGTCGCTCGACACCCAAGTACGTTATTTGAATTCCGCCGGCGGCTGGGCGCAATTGAAGTACCGGCCGGTCAACAAACTTGAGTTCAATGGCGCGTTCGGACAAGATAGTCCTTACATGGCGGATTTGCGCGCCTTCCCAAACCCCCAGGCATACGGAGATCCGACGCTGGCGAAGAATCAGGGAGGCCTGGTGAATGTCATCTACCGGCCGCGCTCCGACCTGTTATTTTCCGCCGAATACCGGCGCCTGAAGACGTTCACGATTAACAACGGAACCGCCAACGCAGACCACGTCAACCTGATGATGGGTGTGTTGTTCTGAGGGCTACCGAGGAAGCTGAATCATGACGCATCGGCGAACCTGGATCGCTGTTCTGACGTTCTGCTTCAGCTTGACCAGATTGCACGCGCAGATCGCGACCGTGAGCGGCCGCGTCGAGGCCGAGGGCACAGCAAAGAGGGCGCATACGCCTCTCCCCCACACCGTCGTATGGTTGACGCCAGTCGCTGGAGCTGGGGGCGAGCCTGCGCCGGCCACGTCCAACACTCCTCTTCGACTCACCCAGAAGAACAAGAGCTTTGAGCCTCATGTTCTGGTGATCCCCGCCGGCGCTGCGGTCGAGTTTCCCAATCGTGATCCCTTTTTCCACAATGTATTTTCGTTATTTGAAGGGAAGCGATTCGATCTCGGGCTGTATGAAGCGGGCAGTTCGCGCGTGGTACACTTCGACCGTCCTGGCATTAGCTACATCTTCTGCAACATCCATCCGGAGATGAGCGCTGTCGTAATCACACTGGCGACACCGTTCTACGCCGTTGCGAACGGCGAGGGACAACTCCACATCCCAAACGTGCCCAATGGGCGGTACATGTTGCACGTCTGGAGTGAGGGCACGCGACCGGAGACTGCACTGCCCACAGCGCGCGAAATCACGATTGCCGAGAGTTCAGCTTCGCTGGGCGTGATTCGCGTCCCGGCCCCTAACGGACAGAGTCTGGCGCACAAGAATAAGTACGGCCGCGACTACGACGCGCCAACACCGGGAAACCCCGTCTACCGCGAGCAACCGTAATACCAGAACGTCACACCATGAAAATCGAAAAGATACTCAAGCGCTATCGGATCGACGACGGGAAACACTTTCGACTGAAGGATTACGATCCGGCCGACACGCATAGGCTGAAGTCCGAACTCAAGCCGCAGGCGAGGGAGTTGCTCGCGAAAGGCGTAGAGGAACTTGCGCAACTACAGGACATTCTGGCGGCCCAGGATCGCTGGGGACTGCTGCTGATCTTCCAGGCCATGGACGCCGCCGGCAAGGATGGAACGATCAAGCACGTGATGTCGGGTGTGAACCCGCAAGGAGTCCAGGTTTCGTCCTTCAAAACGCCGTCCACCGAGGAACAGGACCACGATTTTCTATGGCGAGCCATGAAGCGCCTTCCGGAACGCGGAGACATCGGCATTTTCAACCGGTCGTACTACGAGGAAGTGCTGGTTGTGCGAGTCCATCCTGAGCTATTGCAGAAAGAGAAACTGCCCGGTCCACTGGTGACCAAGCATATCTGGCAGGATCGGTTTGAAGACATCAACGCTCTGGAGCGTTATCTGACTCGCAATGGCATCGCGATCCTCAAGTTTTTCCTGCACGTTTCAAAGAAGGAGCAGAAGCGCCGCTTCCTGGAAAGGCTGGACAAGCCAGACAAGAATTGGAAGTTCTCGGTTGCGGACGTGCAGGAACGCCAGTATTGGAACGACTATCAGGCTACCTACGAGGATATGATCCAGCACACGGCGAGCGAGTATGCGCCCTGGTACGTGGTGCCCGCCGACAACAAGTGGTTTACACGGCTGGTGGTGGCGGCAGCGGTAGTAGACGCGCTCAAGGGTTTGAAACTCGCATATCCGAAAATAAGTGGCGAGCAGAAATCCGCACTGGACGCTGCTCGGAAGCAACTCCTCGTGGAGTAGGGATCGCTTTCGGGAGCGGTAAATTGCTTAACTATTTCGTCAGCACGACCGGTAGCGGCTGGTCATAAGGCTGGATGATGAGGGCTACGGACTTGCGCCTGTCGAAGGCGTCCTTGGTAACCGGGAAGCTCACAATAATTGTTCCTCTTTGCTCCGCTCTGGGCAGCAGTTTGGTCTCGGGTGACAAGGGCGGCTGGGCATTCTCCTTCAGAACGGGAAACGCTTGGAAATAGCGATCAAAATCCACGCCGGAAGCGGCTTCATCGTCGAAGGTTTTGCCGTCGGCATCAGTGAGTTGCGCTTTCAGGGTGTGGATCCAAAGCGACCCCTGCCCGCTGTTGTGCAAAGTCAGAGTGACCGCGACCATGGTCGCATTCTGGCCGGGGACTTCCACAGCGTTGACGAAATCGATTGAGCCTGCTGCTTGCGGCTTGGGGCGGTTGAAGTAGGCAACCGCGCCCAGGATCACGGCCACGGCCGCAATGCACATCAGGACGATCCCCGCTGGGGGCAGAGTGCGGCGGGCAGTACCGAATTCTTCTCCAATCCGAAAATCGGTTTGGGCTTTTGGCGGGGGCCCAGGTGGCGGCGAGACCGGCGGAGTAACAGGGTTTTCAGCCATAGGCTTGCGGTTCAATTGTACTCGCAAGCGTGAGACGACTTCGCTTTTCGCTTCGACTGCCTCCAATGTTTCCATGTGCTTCGCAAAAGAGCGCTCGGGGGCAGTGACTTTGGTTACCTTGTCTAGGGTGACGGTTGCTGCCACGATGCAGGAGATTTCTTTTGGAGGTAATCTGCGGTGAAACGCAAAACCTTAATTGCCGCGTTGGGATGCGCCCTTCTGGCCATCAGCCTTTTGGGCTGCGGTGGCTCAAACAAATTACAGTCCATCACGCTCTCTATCGGTAACACCAGCGCAGGTTTCTTTAACCTGCAAGGCATCGGCGGGACACTGCAGCTGCAGGCCACCGGGAACTATAGCAACTCGAAGACCCACGACCTGACCAACGTCGTCACCTATACAATCATCGTCGACCCGATCAACAACGTCGACGCGTTCAACAACCCGCTGCTTGCTGCACCGCAGACCGTTAAATTGAGCCCAACTGGTTTGCTGACGGCGGTTGATCCGGCAACGTGCACCTGGATTGACATGGAACCGGACTCGACCAAGAGCCCGTCCTGGCTTCTCAGCGGCGACTATGAGATTACTGCAACCTTTGGTGGTATAACTTCCCAGCCGATTTTTGTGGGCGTTGCGTCGTCCGGTGGCAATCCGGATAACATCTTCGTCAACCCGCCTCTCATTAACAACAATCCCAAAGGGCTGTGCGGTCCGACCAGCTAATGGGAGCGGCTTGGGAATAAAAGATCCTTGGGGACGGCGCTTCTCGCCGTCCCCATCTCCGTTTTGGGTCCCACCAGGCAGGATGCCGTTTGAGCCCCATGCCCCTCAACCTTTATAATCACTCGTTTAGTCTGCATGCGGGTTTTCCCTGTCCCATGAACCCGATCGGCACTTCTGACACTTTGATGAAAGTTCGTCCCGGAGTCGAAGTCTCTGGTCAGTCCGATATCGGCTGCCAGCGCGAGAACAACGAAGATTCCTTCGGCTATTGGGAGCCAGAGGACGACGAACAGTTCTTGCGCAAGGGCCGGCTGGCGATTGTCGCCGACGGTATGGGCGGCTACGAAGGCGGTCAGGAAGCCAGCCATCTGGCGGTTGAGACTGTGTCTTCATTTTATCGCGACCTGGACAGCGACGATCCACAACAGGCATTGAATGAAGCTTTGCAGGCTGCGCACGAGCGTGTCAGGCAGCATGGCTTTTCACATCCGAAACTACGTGGGATGGGGACCACCTGCACTGCCATCGCAGTGGTCGGCGATGTGCTGCATTATGTCCATGTCGGAGACACGCGGCTTTATCTGGTTCGGGATGGACAGATCACACAGATCACGCGGGATCATTCCTACGTCGGACGGCTAGTGGAGTCAGGTGTGATCAGCCGGGAAGAAGCTGAGAAACATCCCCAGCGCAATATCCTGACGGCCGCACTGGGCACGGCTGCCGATCTCATCATGGAGTCTCCGGTGCGCCCGGAACCGCTGCAACCGCAGGACGTGCTGGTCGTCTGCAGCGACGGCTTGTGGGGACAAGTGCACGACGCGGAAATTCTGAAGGCGGTGCAGGACAAGAGCCCCGAATCGGCCGGCCGCGAACTGATCGAGCTGGCCCGCGAGCGCGGGGGGCCCGACAACATTACCCTCCAGATTTTGCGCGTAAGTTGAGCGTTTTCACTCCTTGAGAACTTGCTGGGCCGGTCGGAAGGCCTTCCGACATTGAAGTGCAATTCCCTGCACAATGCCGGTTCAAACGCTGGTTCCGATCCCAGTAACCCGCTGAATCTACGAGGTCATCTCCACTAATGCACAATCAAGTTTTGGCATAGCGCTTGCATTGCCTATAATGTCTATTAATACGATAGGAATTGTTACAGGGGCAAAATATGAAGGTTTCTCAAAAGGGGTTGTATGCACTGCAGGCGCTGATGATGCTGACTCGCCGCTATAGCCAGGGTGCGATCCGCATTCGCGACATCGCTTACGAAGAAAACCTCCCCGAAAAATTCCTGGAGCTGATTCTTCTGGAACTAAAGAATGCACGCATCGTCGAAAGCGTGCGCGGCGCAAAGGGCGGATACGCGTTACGACGCCCCCCGGCTGAGATCCGGCTAAGCGAGATCATCCGCCTGATCGACGGTCCTCTGGCGCCGTTCGGCGATGCTGAACAACTACGAAGCCTCATCACTCGCGATGCCGACCACCGCGCTCTCTATCAAGTGTTTCTGGATGTGCGGGACGCGGCCGCCAAGATCCTTGAAAATACAACGCTGGCCGACCTGATGAACAAGCCGGCTGCCGGTTCGGGACGGCGCGGCAGCAAGAGGAAAAAGGGAGAGTCCAGTGTTGTACCGATGGTGGTGCACGCCGGTGGGAAAGAGGGCCATGACTAAGAGGTTCTTTCTTGTTGCATTTTTCGTTTTCTTGACCGTAGTGGTTGTCTCGGCGCAAACCGTCATTCACGTGGGCGCGTTCCCCAACATCACGCATTCCCAGGCCATGGTGGGCAAGGCAAACGGCTGGTTTGAAAAACGCATGGGGCCCAAAGTCACGATTGACTGGAAGAGCTTTAACGCCGGACCTTCCGCGATCGAAGCCCTCTTTGCCGGCGCGATCGACATGACCTATATCGGTCCGAACCCCGCCATCTCCGGCTATGTTCGATCAAACGGAGAAGCGCTGCGCATCGTGGCGGGTGCGACCAGCGGCGGAGCCGCCTTGGTGGTCCGCAACGATTCCGGAATTCAGAAGCCCGAAGATTTCCACGGTAAGAAAGTAGCTTCGCCACAGATAGGCAACACGCAGGACGTCGCTTTGCGCGCTTGGCTCATCGCGCACGGTATGAAGTCCACTGACAAAGGCGGGGACGTGCAGGTGATCCCGCTGGCGAATCCGGACCAGCTCACACTCTTCATGAAGAAAGAACTGGATGGGGCGTGGGCTCCTGAGCCCTGGGCAACGCGCCTGATCCGCGAAGGCAACGGCCGGCTGTTCCTGGATGAGCGCGAGCTTTGGCCCAACGGACAATTCGTGACTTCCCACCTCATCGTGCGCACGCAATTTCTGAAGGAGCATCCAGACCTTGTGAAGGACTGGATTCGCGCCCACGTCGAAGTAACGGAGTGGATCAGCGCCCATTTGCCCGAAGCCAAGAAACTGCTGAACCAGCAGATCCAGAAGGAAACCGGGAAAGCTCTGCCGGACGCGCTTCTGGACGACGCTTTCGGTCGCATGACAGTGACATACGATCCGCTGCGTTCATCGCTGATGACGGCGGCAAAGTCGGCATTCGATGCGGGCTTTCTGGGCCGCCAGATGCCGGACCTCTCCAGCCTCTACGATCTCTCGCTGCTGAATCAGGTTCTAACGGAAAAGGGAAAGAAGGCCATTCAATGAGCACGAATCCTCAGAATGCGTTCCCCTCACCGGTTCCAGCCGACCACCGGGGTGTTGCGCGAGCCAGCGTGCTGCGTGGTAAGCCGGCCTCTTCAGTGACCGTGCTTCCGGTGCGGTCAGAAGCAGCCACTGTCGTTCCGAAGGTTGCGCTGGATGGCATCTCGCTGACCTACAAGACGAACTCGAAGGGACGTTTGGTCGCGCTCGAAAACATTAGCCTTCAGGTCCAGTCAGGCGAGTTCCTCTGCATCGTGGGGCCTTCCGGTTGCGGCAAGTCCACGTTGTTGCACCTGATTGCCGGGCTGCACCAGCAGAGTTCCGGGCAAGTGTTCGTGGACGGCAAGCCGGTGAGTGGACCGGGCACTGATCGCATCTTGATCTTTCAGGAGCTCGGATTATTCCCCTGGCTGACGGTGGGTCAGAACGTCGAGTTTGGCATGAAGATCAAGAACATCCCAAAAGCCGAGCGCGAAGAAAAAATCCAGTACTACCTGCGGCTGGTCCATCTTTCCAAGTTTCGCGAGAGCTATACGCACCAGCTTTCTGGCGGCATGCGGCAGAGAGTTGCCCTGGCCCGCGCTCTTGCGACTGAGCCGGATGTCCTTTTGATGGACGAACCATTCGCCGCGCTCGATGCCCAGACTCGCGATCTGCTGCACGATGAGTTGGAACGCATCTGGTCGGAAACTGGTCGAACCATCATTTTTGTCACGCACAACGTCCGCGAGGCCGTTCGTTTGGGTGATCGCGTCGTTCTGATGACCTTCCGTCCGGGCCGAGTCAAGCAGGAGTTTCTGATCCGTCTGCCGCGTCCGCGCCATATCGAAGAGACAGACGTAGCACGCACAGCACGCGAGATTTTGGATTGCCTGCGCGAAGAGATCAACAAGTCCCTGGAAGTGGAGTACGCCGATGAAAAAGCTAAGTAGACAAATTATCTTTTACAGCGCGCTGATTGGGATATGGGCTCTGCTGGCAAAGTTGCATGTCTGGCCGCCATACCTGTTCCCGCCACCGTGGGGTGTGGCCGAAGCGCTTTGGGCCGGCTTTCAGGATCACAGCTTCTGGATTGGAATCGCAGTCACGATGAAGCGCATGTTCGTGGGCTACAGCCTGTCGGTCATGCTGGGGATGGTCCTGGGGCTGGGCGTGGGCAGCTACAAATTCCTGGAAGACACGCTCGGTGGGCTGCTGGTGAGCCTGCAGTCGTTGCCCAGCATCTGCTGGATCCCGCTGGCGGTTCTCTGGTTCGGATTGACAGAGAAAGCGATTCTGTTCGTCGTGCTGATGGGCTCTCTGCTGTCGGTGACTATCGCGATGGAAGACGGCCGCAAGCAGATGCCGAAAATCTATGCCATGGCTGGACGCAACCTGGGCGCGCGGGGTTTCCGCTTGTTCTGGTCGGTGCTGCTACCCGCCAGCCTGCCATTTATCGTTTCTGGACTCAAACAGGGTTTTGCCTTCGGCTGGCGATCGTTGATCCAGGCCGAAATGATTTTCCTCAGTCTTGGCCTGGGCCAACTGCTGATGATGGGCCGCGACCTCAACGATATGAGCCAGGTTATTGCCGTGATGATCCTGATCATCATCCTTGGCTTCATCATTGATGGCCTCGTATTCCGCACCATGGAGCGGAAGCTTCAGGAGCGGTGGGGGTTGGTGCCAGCCTAGGAAGGCAGGTCAGAGGTCACTGGAAACCTGGAAGCGTGACCTGTCACCCTTGCCTGCCTCTTTCCCTTTCCCCTAATTTCATTTCTAATGCTCCAGCCATGCTCCGTAAACTTGGGCTGCTAAGCCTCGCGCTGTTCTCTATGGTGCTTTTTGCCGCTGACACCTCTACTGATCGTCTGATTCAGGAAGCCCTCAAACCTTCACCGCTGGAGAACAACCTGCGCCGCCTTACCGATGAAATTGGAGGACGCGTGCCGGGTACTCCGGCGATGCAACGCGCCGTGGATTGGGGCGTGGCTGCGTTTAAAGACGCAGGCGCCGACAGCGTTCATACCGAAGAGTTCACCATTCGACAATCGTGGTCCGAGGGCGCCACCTCGATGAGCGCGACCGTCTATGCGGGGACGACATTTCCTGTTCGCGCTGTGTCGATTGCGTGGGCGCCTGCGCTGGGGGCCGTAAAGCATGTGCCCATCATGGATGTAGGCGAGGGCTCGGAGTTCGAGTTTGCCAGGGTGGGCGATGTTTCCGGCAAGCTCCTGTTGGTACACACCAAGGTGCTGGCGACTTGGGCCGATTTGTTCTGGGAGTACGAGCAGGCGCCACCCGTAATCGCGCGCGCCGTCAAGGGAAAGGCCAAGGCCATCGCATTCATGGCCACTCGCAACAACGACATTCTCTATCGACATACCAATTCCGGAGCGGGGGAGATCGACCAATTGCCCATGGTGATCGTGGCCCGCGAGGACGGAGAGCGAATCGCACGCCTGCTGGCATCCGCGAACCCCGTATGGGCGGATCTTGCGATTCCCAACCGCATCGGCGGGCCAATCAAATCCTGGAACGTGGTTGCTGAAATCCGCGGCAGCGAGAAGCCGGACGAGTTCGTAATTCTAGGCGCACACCTGGACTCTTGGGAGTTGGGAACAGGCGCACTCGACAACGGCTGCAATGCCGCGCTGGTAGTCGACGCGTTGCGCGCTATCAAGGCTTCCGGGCTGAAACCGCGGCGGACAATACGCTTCGCCTTGTTTTCTGGTGAAGAAGAAGGGCTGATTGGCTCGCGCATGTATGCCGTCGCGCACCGCAACGAACTCGACAAAGCTGCCGGCGTAGTTGTCTTCGACGCTGGAACTGGCAAGACCACTGGTTTCTCCACGGGAGGACGTAAGGATGTAGCAGCGTCCGCCCAAGCGCTGGTGGCGCCGCTAGAGCAATTCGGCGCAGCCAAGCTGATTCCGGCTGCCGAATCTGGCACTGATCACTTCGATTTCATGCTGGAAGGCGTGCCGACATTCGTTGCCGAGCAGGACGAAGCTAATTATCTGGTGAACTATCACGCCGTGTCGGATACCTACGACAAAGTAGATTTTCCGCAGCTCAAGAAACACGTGGCTGAAGCAGCGGCACTCAGCTTTGCTCTGGCCAATACTCCTGAGCGCGTCGGCCCCCGCCTGAACCGTGCCCAGATCGAACAAACTCTCCACGAAATCCATTTCGATGACGAAATGAAAGCCATGGGCATGTGGGACGAGTGGGCGAGCGGGAAGCGCGGAAGGGTGAAGTAGCAGGCGGCAGGTCAGACAGATTGCCTAACACAGCTAGCCTTTCCTGAGACCTGTGCCCTGTGCCCTGTCGTACTATTCCAACGTGCTCCTTTTTTGGATTCTTTTTAACCTTTTCGTCGTGGCGATGCTGGTACTCGATCTGGGAGTTTTGAATCGCCGATCCCACCGAGTCGGTTTCCGTGAGGCTCTGATCTGGTCAGGTGTGTGGATCGCACTGGCCGCCGGGTTTGCCGTATTCGTTTTCTTTTGGCATGGCCGAACCAGCATGCTGGAGTTTGTCACCGGGTACGTAGTTGAGCTTTCTCTGAGCGTCGATAACCTCTTTGTCTTCCTGGTGATTTTCCGCTACTTCAAGGTACACGACGACCATCAACACAAGGTGTTGTTCTGGGGCATCGTGGGCGCGCTCGTCATGCGCGGACTATTCATCCTGGCGGGTGTCACTCTAATCCGGCGCTTCGAATGGATCACTTATTTTTTTGGTGCGCTGCTGGTATTTTCGGGGATCAAGCTGTTGCGGCAAGGCGAGACGGAGATCCATCCAGAGAAGAACCCCGTCCTGCGGTTGTTTCGCAAGGTGGTGCCGGTCACGAAGGACTACGTTGGCGGAAAGTTTCTGGTCCGCAATCCGGGCCTCTACGCCACGCCCCTCCTGGTAGTGCTGATCCTCATCGAGACCACCGATGTGCTGTTTGCCGTGGATTCGATTCCGGCTGTGCTGGCTATTACCCTGGACGCGTTCATCGTCTATACCTCGAACGTCTTCGCCATTCTCGGGTTGCGCTCGATGTACTTCGCGCTGGCGGGGATGATGGACCTGTTCCACTACCTCCATTACGGATTGTCGATTGTGCTGATTTTTGTGGGGGTGAAGATGATCGGCGCCCATTACTTCCACGTCCCGACGGTCTGGACGCTGGCCGCGGTAGTGGTGGTGCTGGGAACGTCAATGGTGGCGTCCTTAATGCATCCCAGGCAGAAGAAAGTCTAGAGAGCGTCTGAGCGGTGAGCCAGCACGTCAGTGGAATGAAATCGTCTCGCCGCGCATAACGGAATGTTTCAGGAACTTGGCGTCGTCGTGAGAGGGATAGTCGGTACGGTAGTGGCCCCCGCGGCTTTCTTCGCGAGCCAGAGCCGAGCGCGTCACCAGCAGACCTGAAGTCAGAATGTTACGAGCCTCGAAGGCGCGGCGGGTGCCCGGATGCGCGGTTCGAGGCTGTAGGCTCCGCAATGTATCAATCGCTTGACGCAGGCCGGAACCCTCGCGAACAATCCCGACCTTGTTCCACATCACGTCGCGAACCTGGCCGATCAATTCCTCGACACCGGAATCCACCGGACCGTTGGATGATGCCGCTCGTTTTGGACTCAAACGTGGAGAACGATGGCGGAGGTTATCTCGCATTGCCTGTCCAGCTCGCGCGCCATACACCAATCCTTCAAGCAGGGAATTGCTGGCCAGACGATTCGCTCCATGTACGCCGGTAGCTGCTGCTTCTCCCGCCGCATATAGCCCGGGCAAACTGGTCAGTCCGGAGAGATCGGTCCGCACGCCTCCCATGGCATAGTGCGCCGCGGGACGGATGGGGATCACTTCTGTAGTGATGTCGATGTTGTATTCCAGGCATGTTGAGTAAATACGCGGGAAGCGGTGTTGCACGTGGTCGGGCTTGAGGTGGGTGAGGTCGAGGTAGGCAATCGGGTCGGGACTGCGAGTGATTTCAAGTTCGTGGACGATGGCGCGCGCAACTACATCACGCGGAGCCAACTCGCCGAGCGCGTGGTATTTCGACATGAAGCGGTCCATCTCCATGTTGCGGAGATACGCGCCTTCCCCGCGCAAAGCTTCTGAAATGAGAAAACGCGGGGCGTTTTTCAGATAGAGCGCCGTCGGGTGAAATTGAATGAACTCCATGTCGCTGACGTCGGCCCCGGCCAGGTACGCCATGGCGACGCCGTCTCCGGTGGCGACTTCAGGATTCGTCGTGTTGCGATAGAGCTGTCCGAGGCCGCCGGTGGCGAGCAACACGGCGGAGGCAGTGATCTGCTGGAGTTGTCCGCCATTGCTGATTACCGAGACGCCAACTACGCGGCCATCCTCGAGTAACAGGTCGGAAGACATCTCGAATTCCAGCACGGAGATATTCTTGAGCGTCTTGGCCTTCGCACAGAGCGCGCGCAGAATTTCCCGTCCGGTGGAATCGCCTTGCGCGTGCAGCACGCGGTTGCGGCTGTGCGCGCCCTCGCGCGTGAAAGCAAGCTTCGTTCCATTGCGATCAAACTGCGTGCCCCACTCGATCAACTCCTCAATACGGAGTGGGCCTTCTTCTACCAGCACCCGGACGGCTTCCACATTGCACAAGCCGTCTCCGGCGACGAGCGTGTCCTGCAGATGAAGGCTCACCTCGTCTTCGTCGCTGAGCGCGGCGGCAATTCCTCCCTGGGCATAGTGCGTAGCCGAGTCGCGTACCTGGCGCTTGGCGAAGACGAGGACGCGGCCGGCCTCGGCCAGTTCAATCGCCGCGCGCAATCCGGCGACCCCGGCTCCGACAACCAGGGAATCGCATTCGGTGGGCGTGGGCTTCGTCACCAAAAAAATGGTATCACGCAGTGAAGGCAAGAACCTCAAACCGCTGAGTGCACAAAGCGCAGAGAATGCCGCGAAAGGCCATCTTTTCCTCTGCGAACTCTGCGATCAAAGCTCTTCCGCCGAAGGTCGAGAGCCATACGCTATGATGAAAGTCCATGATTCGCATTCCTGTACGCGCATCCTCGCGGTCTTACCAGGTGCTGCTAGGCGGTGGCCTGCTCGAGCGTGCGGGAGAGCACCTGGGGACGCTCGTGAGGCATCGCCGCGTGTTTGTGGTCACCGTGCCGCCCGTGCGCCGACGCTGGGGAAAGGTTTTCCTGACGTCTCTCGCGGAGGCTGGCGTACAAGCGGATACCCTGGAAATGGCTGACGGCGAGCGTTTCAAGCGCCTGGAGACGCTCGAAAAGCTGGCTGAGAGCCTGGTCAAACTGGGAGCGGATCGTAGCGCTACGCTGATTGCGCTGGGCGGGGGAGTGGTCGGCGACGTAACCGGATTTCTCGCCTCAGTCTACATGCGCGGCGTGGACGTGATCCAGGTGCCGACCACGGTGTTGGCGCAGGTCGACGCGGCAATTGGCGGGAAGACCGGCGTCAACCTGCAGTCTGGAAAAAATCTGCTTGGAGCATTCCACCAGCCACGCGCGGTGCTGATCGATCCAAACGTGCTCACTACACTTCCGTCGCGTGAGTATTGCGCGGGGCTGTACGAGGCGCTCAAGTGCGGAATCATTGGCAATCCTGGACTGTTCCGCCTCTTCGAAAACGGGCGCCGCGAAATTCTGGATCGCGATCCGGGAATGATTGAGAGAGTCATTGCTGATTCGGTGCGTCTTAAGGCGCGGGTCGTGAGCGCGGATGAGCGTGAGGGCGGTCTGCGTCAAGTGCTCAACTTGGGCCATACCATCGGGCACGCGCTTGAGGCTGAGACTCGCTACACGCAGTTGTTGCACGGAGAGGCGGTCGCATGGGGAATGATTGCAGCGACTCGCATCGCACTCTCCACCGGCAGGATGGATGGCATGACGGCGGAGCGCATCAGCACTGCGATTTTAGGTTTTGGCAGGCTGCCGCGTATGAAGGTGCAGACCTTGGGGGTCATGAAACGGCTGCACTCCGACAAGAAGACGCGCCAGGGAGTGGTGCACTTTGTGCTGCCGAGGCAGGTTGGGAAAGTGGAAATTGTGAGTGATGTACCCGGAGCTGTGGTTCGTTCCGCGGTAGAAGAGATCAGGAAGCTCTCACTGCAATGAACCAGCAAAGCAATAGCCGGATCGTAGGAACTGCTCCCGCAGGCGCGCGCGACACGGAGTCGGCAGCTCTGGCGGTGCGGGAAATGTTCACCTCCATCGCGCCGCGCTACGATCTGCTGAACCACGTGCTTTCGTTTAACACCGACCGCTTCTGGTGGTGGCGGGCGGCGCGAACGTTCGATCCCATCCTGAAGCGTCCTGATGCGCGAGTGCTTGACTTGTGTTGTGGCACGGGAGATATGACTTTTGCGCTGCGGCGCCGTGCCAACTCCAGGCACCCGCAGATCATCGGCGCAGACTTTTCTCACGCTATGCTGCAGCGGGCAGCGGTGAAGGGAAGAGCGACCTCGCTGACCTGGATCGAGGCCGACGCGCTCCGGCTGCCGTTTCCGGACGCGCATTTCGATCTCCTGACGGCAGCGTTTGGGTTCCGCAATCTTGCCGACTACGACGCGGGGCTACGCGAGATGGTGCGGGTGCTGCGTCCGGGGGGAGAGTGCGGGATTTTGGATTTTGGAGAGCCGGGCGGATTGCTCGGGAGAATTTATCGAATCTATTTTAAGCGCGTGCTGCCCGCGGTCGGGACGGTGATCTCAGGCGTGCAGGGGCCGTACAAGTATCTGCCGGCATCGGTCGAGCGCTTTCCACCGCCGGAGGAAATGCTGGAACGAATGCGGGGAGCGGGGTTCCGCGAGGCAGCCTGGACGCCGTACACGTTTGGTGTCGCGGGGCTGTATCGCGGTGCAAAATGAGATCAAAATCGTAAACCGCAGAGTACGCGGAGGCCGCAGAGAGAGAAGCGGGGAAGGACCAAGATCGCAGAATACGACTTGAAGTTTCTCTACGTGTTCCGCGATCTCTGCGGTTAACTGTTTTTCTTGAAAGAATCCGCGAACGCGTCGGCAATCGAGTAACGGATCACGTGCTCATAATCCATCTTCAGGAATTTCTTCAGGCGGTCAGTATTCATGATGTACTGGCCCGTCATGTAGGGCACGGCATCTGGTGGGATCGCCGAAAGTTTCAAGCGCCACAAGAGTTGCAGCACTTTACGCATGCCCCACTTTCCCGGGACTCGCAACAACCTTGCCTGGGCCATCTGGATACACTGCTCGAACGTCAAGGCGTCGCCGCGTCCGGCGACGTTCAGGGTAGTCAAGCGTTGCGCTTCAGGCTCGCGCTGCAATATCCATGTGATCAAACGGGCCATGTCGTCCACGTGGATGAATTGAATCTTGTTATCGAGATATTGTTTCCCGAAGGGCAGCATGCAAGGCAGACGTTGTCCCCGCTCGCGCATGCGGGCTGCGCGTTTGCTTTTGCCGTTCGGAGTTCCCCGAAATGCCCCCATCAGATAGTTCTCGACGCTGGCCCCCGCAAAAATATGGGGACGGAGAAGAAACACACTGCAACCTCGCAGCGCCGGTGCGCGTTGTTGCACAACCAGATCGCTTTCTTTCTTGTGGAGCGCGTAGGGCAGAGTGTGGGCTTCCAGCGGTGCGTCTTCTGTGACCGCTGCGGGCATATCGGAACCGTACGCCGACACACTGCTCGGAAAAACGAACTGGCGGATGTTAGCGCCGGCGCTGCGGTTCGCTTCGGTAATAGCTTCCATCACGCGGGCCGTGCCGGCGACGTTAATCTGCCACATCCGGTCCACATCCAGAACACCGGAGCGCTGGGGATCGATGACGAACGCCAGATGTACCACCGACACAGGCTGCGCTTCGCGTAGCAGCAGAAACAGTTCGCGCGTCGACTCTTCCTTCCCTAGGTCGAGCGGCACAAAGCGATGGATCGGAGCGGCGGGAGGCGCGACATCAATGCCCACCACGGTGTAAGTGGAAAGCAAAGGTGCTAGACGCTGCCCGAGATTGCCCGAGATTCCCGTGACAATGACGGTTGGTTTCGCTGTGTCCATTCAGTCGGGGTCGACGTCTGCGTCCGGTTGACCTGGTTGCGCAGGCGGCTTGGGCTTGATCCCGAAATATGCGTCGTTCAGTTTTGAGGTGCCCTGAAATTCCTGCATGGCATCGCGGAAGCGCTGGGTGGCGATCCAGTTCTTGATTTCCGGCTTGACCGTATCCAACGGCAGGGTCTGTCTGCTTACCAGCTTGTAAATGTAGTGGCCGGTGGGGTCGGAAATCACTTCTGTTACCTCTCCGGGTTTCAGTTGCAGGGCGGCGTGGTGAGCTGGCGGAATGGTCGTAGACCGAACCTTTTCCATCTTGGTCGAGGGTGGATTTCCTTTCAGTCCAGCCGCCAGGTATGCCTCTTTCTCAAGCATGTCGAAGTTCTCGCCACTGGCAGCGCGGACCCGCAGGGCCATGGCAGTCCTCTTCATGGACGCTTCGCCGGCTTTCTCGCTGGCTTCCATTTCCTTCTGTTCGGTTGCCTTGTCCTTCTTGACGCCCGCCACCGCCTTTGGCGGCGTGACCTGCTTTGTGCGCGGAATGAAGAGCCGCTGCAAGCTGGCTTCCTGGTAGGTGTCAATCTTCTCTTTGTAGTACTTCTCCATGTCGTCGTCGGAAACTTTCTGAGCTTCCTCCTGTAAGGCGGTGGTCAACTGCTGGGACAGGATCTGCATGCGCGCGAAACCCAGGTTGGCTTCGAACTTGGGCTGCTTGTCGAGTCCGCGCTTTTCCGCCTCATTGCTCATCCCGATCAGCCGGGAGTACGCATTGGCCAGTCGCAGCTTGATGGGGGGTGACATGTTGGGCTGCAGCGCTTCAGCGAGCTTCTCGAATTGCTCGCGGGTAATCACCGTCTCACAGGTCTCCCCTTTCTTCGCAGGATCGCTGCACGCGCCTTTCACAGTGATGACAGGGTCGCTAGGGCTAACTTTGGCTTCGGCCAGCTTCGCGTCGGCGTCGGTGTTCGGTGCCACCATCGCCCCGGCCATGGGATGAGGCTGAGGTAGTGGTACCGGGTTGGCTGCTTGTCCAAAGGCGAGGCCTCCGAGCAGGAGACACACGAGCCACCTGTTGCACATGAACTTTAGTCCTCCAGAAGGGGATTACCGCGAAATGTCATCGTAGCATGCCGCGTGCCGGATCGGCAGCTAGCGAGGGGTTGGCGGTAATCGAATCGGAAGCGATAATGCTGTATGCCGGAAATGCAGGCCGCCCTTAGCCCTGAGTCGATGCGCGCGGAGAAGCGTGCGGTCGCCGGACACTCGGTTTTAGCGGCCTTTGCAATTACCGCCTTGAAAATCGTAGTGGGGGTTGCGACCGGCTCGCTGGGAATTCTCTCAGAGGCCGCCCACTCCGGGCTCGACCTGATTGCGGCTCTGGTCACGTTTTTCTCCGTCCGCGTCTCCGACAAGCCGGCCGACGCCGATCACCAGTATGGGCATGGCAAGGTCGAGAATTTCTCCGCCTTCATCGAAACCGGTCTGTTGCTGCTGACCTGCGTATGGATCATCTCCGAGGCCGTGAAGCGGCTCTTCTTTCACAGTGTCGAAATCGAACCGAGCATCACCGCTTTTCTCGTGATGTTCCTCTCCATCATGATGGATGCCTGGCGCTCCCGCGCACTGGGCCGCATTGCCGCGAAGTACGACAGCCAGGCCCTGGAAGCCGACGCGTTGCACTTTTCCACGGACATCTGGTCGAGTTCTGTCGTGATCCTGGGTCTTGCCCTGGTGCAATGGGGACGCAGCTACCAAGTCTCATGGCTGAGCAAAGCCGACCCGATCGCGGCCCTGTTTGTGGCGGGCGTGGTGGTCTCGGTAAGCTGGCGGCTCGCGCGACGGACCATTGATGCTCTGCTCGACGCCGCGCCCGCGGGAATCCGCAACCAGATCCTGGAGAGGATTCGTAACATCGATGGTGTACTCGAAGTGGACCGCGCGCGTATCCGCAGAGCTGGGAACCGCTACTTCGCGGATGTTTCGCTGGGACTTTCCCGCAACTTCACGTTCCAGCGCTCCGAACAAATTGTGGACGAAGTAACGGCGCAAGTGCATCAGGTTCTGCCCAACGCCGACGTCATGGTGCACTCCGTGCCACGCGCCCGCCGCTCGGAGAATATTTTTGACCGCGTCCGGGCGGTTGCGACGCGAAACAATCTCAACGTGCACGATGTCAGCGTGCAGGACCTGAACGGCCAGCTCCACGTAGAGCAGCACCTGGAACTCGACGAGCAACTCAGCATGAAGCAGGCGCACGATGAAGTCACGCGTCTCGAAACTGAAATGCGCAACGAGGTGCCGGAGATTTCGACCATCCTGACGCACATTGAAAGCGAGCCTGCGACCATTGAGAGGGGAGAACAGATCGTGCAGGAGCCGCGGCTCGAGCAACGCTTAAAGTTAATTGTAAGAGAATTCCCGGAAGTGATTGATGTACATGAATTTCAATTCAAGAAAATTCGTGACCGGCTCTACGTTTCCTGCCACTGCACGCTGCCCGATGACATGCCGCTCTCGAGCGTACACGATGTGCAGACGGCGCTCGAAATACGGTTTAAGCAGGATGCCCCGGAGTTGTTCCGGGTGCTGATTCATCCCGAGCCGATGACAGACAACCGAAGATAGTGTGACCTCTGTCACAGACGTCATCGGCTTGGGCGAGGCATTGTTGAATGTTGACTTTTGATTGTTGAATGACTGCCGAGCACCAAGCTACGAGCTAAGAGATCGAACTAAAGCATTCGCGCTTCGCATTATTCGTCTAGTTCGTGCGCTGCCTCCCAGCATGGAGTCGCGGGTGATAAGCCACCAACTTCTCAGATCCCGGTACCGCCGTGGCCGCGAACTACCGGGCGGTATGCCGAGCCCGTTCACGGGCGGAGTTCGTTGCGAAAATGAGTATCGTTCTGGGAAGAGGCGGATGAGTCTGCGTTTTGGCTGGAGCTACTCGCGGATACAGACTTGGTCCCGGAATCAAGGCTGGGCAGCCTGCGGTCGGAAGCCATCGAATTGGTAGCTATCTTTAACGCTTCGCGCACCAATGCGCGGAAGAATCGCGAAAATGGGTCTGTAGGGTAAGAGAAAGGCTGTCCTGTCGGCAGCAGCAATCCACCGTTGGCAGTTTCCACGCTAGAATAGTCGCGATCCTCGATCGACAATCAACAATCAAAAATCAATAATCAACAATTTTCGCTATGATCGAAGCGTCAGTAAATTGGTCGGACCAGGAACGATTCGTAGGGCAGGCAAGTTCACGACACGCCATCGTGACGGACGGCGGTAAAGAGAAGACCGCCAACAGCCCGATGGAACTCGTCCTGATCGCGCTTTGCGGCTGCACGGCGTCCGATGTTGTCGGCATTCTCCGCAAGAAACGCGAGCCCTTCACTGGCCTCGAAGTACACGCTAAGGGTGAGCGCGCCACCGACTATCCATCCGTCTACACTCAGATTCACCTCACCTACCACGTCCGTGGCCAGGTATCGCAGAAAGCGATGGAAGACGCGGTACGCCTCTCGAAAGAGAAGTACTGCTCCGTGTCCGCCATGCTGGAGAAGACGGCGAAGATCACCTACGCCATCGAGTACGTGGCGTGAAGGCTGGTGCTCATCCGCTGCGGGGCTACCTCTACATCGGGGGTGCAGCGCTCTTTTGGGGCATCGCCGCTACGCTCGGCCGCGCCGCTTTTACGGGCCGGATTCCTGGCATGACACTGGGCGCGATCGACCCGCTGATCCTCTCCCAGAGCCGGACGACGCTCTCGCTGCTTGTTCTGCTGCCGATACTCTTGATCCGGCGAGGAGCGCCGGCCCTGCGCGTACCGAGGCGCGATCTGGTGCGGTTCCTGCTGATCGGCGTACTTGGGGTTGCCGCTTCCAATTATCTCTATTACCTGGCGATTCAACTCACGAACGTCGCGACCGCGATCATTTTGCAATACACCGCACCGGTCTGGGTGTTGCTCTACACAGTCCTGCGCGGAGGGCAGCGCCCATCATTGCGGCGCAGCGCCGCCGTGGGGTTGGCAGTTGTAGGGTGTACGTTGGCGGTAGGTTTCGTAGGCTCGGGCGGCCTGAGTTTGGATCCAGTGGGCGTGACCGCCGCTCTTTTGGCGGCGTTTTCATTTGCCTTCTACAACGTAGGCGGACACAGCGTGCTCACGCGCTACGACCGCTGGAAGGTACTGGTCTGGGTGTTGGCGTCGTCCGCGACGTTCTGGATATTCGTCAATCCGCCATGGAAGATTTTGGCCGCCCACTACAGCCATGCGCAGTGGGGATTCATGCTGATCTTTTCGTTGGTGTCGGTGCTGGGGCCGTTCTCTTGCTATTTCGCGGGACTGCAGCATCTGGAACCCACGCGCGCGGTCGTGGTGAGTTGCCTGGAGCCAGTGTTCAGCATCGTAATCGCCGCTGTTGCGTTGGGAGAGTTGTTGCGCCCACTGCAAACCCTGGGGATTGTCGTCGTGCTGGTTGCGATCGTGCTGATCCAGCTGCCCGAGCGGGCGGCGCGCGCGGAGGAGTTGGTAGTCGAACCCATCGAGTAGTGGCTACTCAAGGCTCCGCCCCTTAGTCTCTGGCAACTGCGTGGCCATGACACTAGCCAGGAAAAATGCCGCAGCACAGAGATAGAACGCCCAGCTAAGCCCTTTGATCTGTCCGACCCACCCGATAGTGAGAGGCGCAAGCGAACTCATCGCTCGCGCTCCGTTGTAGGTGAAACCCAGGGCACGGGCGCGCACGCGGGTGGGAAAGATTTCGCTGCCGATGATCCCCGAGCCGGAAAAGAATCCGGTCCCGAAGAACGCCACGATTGTCCCTAGTACCAACATGACCGCTTGCGAACGCGCCATCGCGTACCAGGGGACCAGAAGTGCTGCTGTGAAGGTGTAAAGGACAAAAGAGCGTCGGCGACCAAGATGGTCCGCGACCCAGCCGAAGCTGGCGTAACCAGGGAACATGCCGAAGAGGTTCAGAACGACCAGCAGGGAAGTTGTCCCCATCACCCCGAAGCCGCGCCCGCCTTGCTCGACCGGCAATGACAGATAAGGCGGGATCCATGTGAACAGTCCCCACCAGGCAAACATCCCGAAAAAATTCAGGAGCAGCAGAGTGACGGTGCTCTTCCGATACGGCGGTCGAAAGATCTGCAGGAAAGAATCATGACCGGGTTGCTGCCGGGCTGCTTCGACCAGTGTAGAGCCAATCTGGCGGTGTTTTTGTTCCTTCCACATCTCCGATTCAGGCACGCGGTTCTGAATCCAGAGCGTAATCACGGCGGGCAGGATTCCGACAAAGAACACGGCGCGCCAGTTGGCGTACCGTAAGACGATGCCCGCAACCAGCGCCGCCAGGGCAAAGCCAATCGCCCACGAGCTCTGCACGAGGGCAATCGCCTTGGCGCGCAGTTCGTCGGGCCAGGTCTCGGCGACCAGGGTCGCTCCAGTGTTCCACTCACCTCCCATGCCGAGTCCGAGAATGAAGCGAAACACCGCCAAGCTCAGGATGCCAGTGGAGAGTCCAGAAGCGAATGAGCAGAGCGAATACGTCAGGATGCTCAGCATCAAAGCACGCTTGCGTCCGATGCGATCGGCGAGGAAACCAAAGAGCACACCGCCAATCCCCGACGCCACCAAGGTCAGCGTGTAGAGCAGGCCGGCGGAGGCCTTCGACATGCCGAAATCGCGCATGACGTGCGCCAGAACCAGCGCGTAGAGCATGGCGTCGAAGGAGTCGAGCATCCATCCTAGTGCGGCGGCCAAGAGAGTACGGCGCTGCCCAGGAGTGGCCTGACGGAGAAGTTGAACGGGGCCAACGGCCATGCGGGGCCGATTGTACAGCAGTGGTTTGTGGCTAGTGATGAGTGGTTGGTCTTATCGACTGCGTAGTCATTTTGGCTCTTAAACGAAAGCCGCACCAACTAACCACTAACCGCTAACCACTGATTCCAGCCGCCGGAAGTATTTCTGCGCCTTTACTATGTCTCGTCCGATCTGTGTTCGTAGCGCTTCCACCGACGGGAATTTGATTTCGTCGCGCAAGCGATCAAGAAAGTGGATCTCGACTTCCGTCTCTGCCGTAACTTCCAGCGGATGGAAATTCAGCAAATGACTCTCGACCGCGAAAGAATCGGTGCCGAACGTCGGACGGTTTCCGATGTTTGTCACCGAATCGAAGCATTCGTCAGCGACGCGCGTTCGAGTGATATACACACCGTCTTTCGGGACCAGCTCTTCGTAGCGCGCCAGGTTGATGGTCGGTACGGTGTACTTCGATCCGTAGCCGCGTCCGCGGCCTGCGGTGGAAAGAATGCAGAACGGACGCGCTAGCAGGTGGCGCGCCCGGCTGACTCTCCCTTCCCGGAGCAGTTGCCGGATGTGGCTGCTGGAAACCGGCTCTCCCCGCAGGCGCATCTCGGGATAGTCGTGGACTTCAAACCCCATTTCCCTGCCCAGTTCGCATAGCGTCTGAATGTTGCCGGACGCCCTGTGTCCGAAATGGAAGTTGTAGCCCTCGTGTACTTCGCAGGCGCGCAAGCGCTCTTTCAAAATATCGTGGGCAAACTGGCGCGGAGTCATTAGCGACAAATCGCGCGTGAAGGGAAGCAGCAAGACGGCGTCGATCCCCGTCGTGGCCAGCAGGCGCAATTTTTCGGGTGTCGGAGTAAGCAACTTCAGATTCTGATCGGGACGCAGGATGCGAGTGGGATGGGGCTCGAAGGTCACGGCCATCGACTTCGCGTGCCGCGCTTTGGCCCGCTTGACAATCTCGTTTAGCACGAAGCGATGCGCGCGGTGTACCCCGTCGAAGTTGCCGACGCTCACCAGCGTGGGGCCGAAGCCGGCGGGGACATCTGCGAGTTTGTGAAAGACTTGCATGGCGTGAGCTCTAAATCTCAAACTCCAATTTCATTCCGTCATACGCCAGCCGTACCCCGGACGGCAGCGAGCCATCGGTCGCTGCATGCGGCAGGTCGTGACATATATGGGTGAAGAAAGCCCGCTTGGGCTTTACATCGTTAACGATCCGCAACGCCTGTTCCACGGTGGAATGCGTTGGATGCGGCTTGTAGCGCAGCGCGTCCAGGAACAAGATGTCGAGGTTGCGCAGCCGGTTCAAAGAGTCGGGTGGTACGTCACTGTGATCGGTCAGGTAGGCGGCCGTTCCGAAGCGAAAGCCAAGAATAGGCGTTTCGCCGTGGATCACCGTCACAGGCTCGAAATGTGCACCGAACAACTCAACCGGGCCCTGGATTGGTCTAAGCTCCACCTGGGGCAGACCACCGAATTTGTAGTCGGCGTCGAAGATGTAGCGGAACATGTTGCGCAGGAATTCGGCTGCTCCCGGGTCCGCATACAGCGGCAGTCTTCCCGGCTTGTGCGCGAAACTCAGCGGCCGCAGATCGTCGATGCCAAGAATGTGGTCGGCGTGGGTGTGCGTGTAAAGGACGGCATCCACCGCGGTAATCTTCTCGCGCAGCGCCTGCTCGCGGAAGTCGGGCGTGGTGTCAATCAGGACGTGATGCGCGTTGTAACTGATCATCACCGACGGCCGGGTGCGCCGATCGCGCGGATCCGGCGAACAACAAACGGCACAGTCGCAGCCGATGGTGGGAACTCCCATCGAAGTGCCGCTGCCCAATACCGTCAGCGTGGCCTGCATCAGCCGTTAGTTCCTGTGCTGGGGCCAGGCTGGGGCGGATGCGCCAGCGCATTCGTGACTTCCACGTAGGCCATCCGCAGCTCATAAAGGGCGTTCTGCAGGAAGGCCTGTTCCTTGGAAGAGAGATTGCCCTTGGTCTTTTCACCCAGCATGCCGAGCGTGTCAATCGTTTGGCGCGCGCCGATCAGGTCAACGTGGGGCGCGCCGCCTTGTTCCACCATCAAGCCGAGCTGCATCATGGCGGTCATGTAGAGCGAAGCCAGGAAACGCTCGAAGCTCACCTCGAGTTCCTTCGCTGAATGGCCGCTCAGTTCGACACGTGCATCGAGGTCACGCGAGGATTGCTTATAGGCATCGTGCTGCGCCTGCTGCTCGCTGCTAGTGGGTGGAGGAGGCACGTCGGTTGTGGACGCCTCGGCGGTGGCGACCTGAGTACGCGTTTCAGCGGCCGGAGCGGAAGTTTCGTCGATGGCATTGGTGCGGAGCTCGCCCTCCGCCGTGAACAGGCGACGGTCGTTAACTTTAATTTCAGAGTCCTTCTTGTGTTCTGGCATAAGGTAATCCGTCTTACTTTCTCTTCGCCGAACGTGTGACCTGGTTTTGAGTCCCGCTGGGACGGCTGACAATATCCCGACGCTGCAGCGCCGGGGTATAAGGCATCTCACGACAAGAGTCCCGGAGGGGCGACGAGCCTTCGCGCTCAATCAGTCGTTCCTACGGCACTCTTGAACTTTGAAGGTGCCCAAACCCGCCGGTGAACGGGCGGGCTATTCTCAAACGTTCCTTCGGACCTCTGGTTCTCAGCAGGCGCCCTTACGCAATCGGGATTTGCGTCGGTGCCAGCTGCGCTTCTCCGGCGTGTAGTTCTTTTCCAACCGCCTCGCGCCGCAGATAGCCAAACCCTACCGCTCGATCTCCGGCAGGCAAGGGCAAGATCGCGCCGCTCGTGATTTCGCCAACTTCTTTCCCATCCGCCTGAATCTTGCTGCCCGGCCCCGGCAGCGGACCCTCGACGGCAAACGCTGTGAATTGCCGATGTACCGCACCCCGTGAGCGGATGCGCTCCACGATTTCCTGCCCGAGATAGCAGCCCTTGGTGAAATTTAGAGCGCGCGTCTGGCCGGTTTCCTGCGGCAGATCGCGATCGCGGATGTCCTGTCCAAACTGTGGAATGCCGCGGGCGATGCGGAACAGGTTCAGAGCGGAGGAACCCGCGGGCTTCGCACCGGCTGTGACAAATGCATCCCAGAGGGCGGTGACGTGCTCCGGGGCGATCCAGACCTGCCAAGATTCCTTGGCTTCTTCTTCCGCCCGCACCACGGTGACTGCTATCTGCTGCCATTCAACGGCCGCGAATTGCAGGTAGGTGAGTTCCGGTACCGGGACGCCTGCCCGTTCGAGCACCGCGCGCGACTTGGGGCCGGTCAGGCCGAGAGCAGTGATTTTGTCGCTGACGTCGGTCATTTCAACATCGTCCGCAATGATGTAGTGATCGAACGACTGCCAAACTTTGTCTCGCTGCGTGCGCTCAGTATCGACCAGCACAGATTCGCCGCGGTTGAAGGCATACAAGTCGGCCTGAATGCGTCCCTGGGCGTTCAGTAGGAAAGCGTATACGCCGTGGCCGGTGGCGAGATCGCGGACGTTGTTGGAAATCATGCCGTTCAGCCAGCGGACGCGGTCACTACCGGTCAGCGTGATCTTGGCGCGCCCGCTGAGGTCATACACACCACAACCAGACAGCAGGGCGTGGAACTCGGCGCGGACGTCGCCGAAATCGAGGGCTGGGCTTTGGGTGGCTGGCGCGCCCTCAGGCTTTCCCGGGATGGTGATGGAATTCATGAACCAGGTCTCAGGTGTCACGAAAAACTAGGTGGCTGACGCCTGATTGCTTAATCCTTGATTATAGCGAAGGTGCGACATGGCCATGATGCGGGCTAGCGACTGGCTAAGCGCCTACGGGAATTGGGCAGCGCCACCGAATGGGTTTCCTGAACCTGACACCTGCGATCTGAGACCTGCCCTGTGATACCTTTCCCCGAGTGAGCCCTAAGAAACAAATCGCGGTCATCCCCGGCGACGGCATCGGCAAGGAAGTCATCCCGCAAGCCGTACGCGTCCTTGAGGCCGTGCGTGCCGATTTGGCTTTCACGCATTTCGACTGGGGTGCCGACCGCTATCTCGCCGACAAGACCACCGTGCCCCCCGACGGATTCGCGATGCTCGCTCGCGACTTCGACGCGATCCTGGTCGGGGCGTTCGGCGATCCGCGCGTGCCCTCGAACATCCATGCCAAGGAAATCCTGCTCGGCATGCGGTTCAAGATGGACTTATACGCCAATGTCCGTCCGGTGCGGCTGATGGATGCGTCGCTTTGTCCGCTGAAGGGAGTCGAACCGAAAGACGTGGATTTCGTTGTGATCCGTGAGAACACCGAGGGCGTGTACGGCGACTTGGGTGGGGTCTTCAAGCAGGGAACGCCGGACGAGATCGCGATTCAAGAAGATATCAATACCCGAAAAGGTGTGGAGCGCATCCTACGGTATGCGTTCGAATACTGTGCTGTTCACAAGAAATTGGACGGGTCGCCGCGGCGACGCGTGCTGCTATGCGACAAGTCCAATGCCATGACTCACGCCGGCGGGCTGTGGCAGCGCGTGTTTAAGGAAGTCGGCGGAGAGTATCAGCAGCTTGAAAAGCAGCACATGTACGTAGACGCCCTTGGCATGCAGATGATCTGCGATCCGCGCGTGTTTGACGTGATCGTCACCAACAACATGTTCGGCGACATCATCACCGACCTCGCCGCGGGTTTGCAGGGCGGCCTGGGCATGGCAGCCAGCGGCAACCTGCATCCGGGGAAGACTTCGATGTTCGAGCCGGTGCATGGTTCGGCGCCGCCGATCTCGGGGAAGAATATTGCCAATCCGTTCGGCGCGATTCTGACTGCCGCCATGATGCTGGTGCATCTGGGGATGATCGCTTCGGCAGAAAAAATCGAAACTGCGGTGCTTGAAGCAGTGTGCCAAAAGAAGACCACGGCGGACGTTGGTGGATCGCTGGGCACACGGGAGGCGGGTGAGTGGGTCGCGAATTTAGTTTCCCGCGGATAAATGAAAACACTCAGCCTCTGTCATCATGAGCGAAGCATGCCGATTCGCGAAGCGAATCGGCATGCGGAGTCGAAGGACCCTACTCAATAATGCAGTGCTCCGAATGCCGCAGGCAATTCTCCAGGCGAATCGTACTGTTAAGCGCAGAGTGCACAGGGAGAATTCCCTGACAGGACCATTGCCACTTAAGCTCGTATGGTCTTTCGACTGCGCAAGAAATGCGCCGAGCTTATTCCCTGCGCTCAGGATGACATTTGTGAGATTGAAGATCGGAACTGTCGCGCTGGCTCTGCTAGCCGTGCTGCTGGGGTTTCCCATTTGGGCCCAGACCACTCTGCCGCAGACCAACCCTGCCAACAGCAAAACCCTCGACCAACTTGGACTGCAGGTTCAGGAGCAGCAGCAACCGCAGACCCCCGCGGGCGATGCTGCCCGCGCCACACAACCGACACCGGAAAAGATCATCTCCCCGAAAGAGGCGAAGGAGCTTTTCAAGTCGGTTGACGAAATCCTGGAGTTCGCCAGCCAGGACACAAAGCTGCCCATCAAAGAGCAAGTAAAGCGGCGGTTGGTGGAACGCGCCGAAGTGCAATCCTTTATCGAGAAGAACATGAAAGAGGACAAGGACGCGCAACGGCTGGAGCGTTCGGAAATCGTGCTGAAGAAATTTGGCTTGCTGCCGCGCAATTTCGACCTCAAGACATTTCTGGTTGCGCTGCTCAAAGAGCAGGTAGCGGGATATTACGATCCCAAAGCCAAAGCGGTGAACCTCCTGAACTGGGTGGACGCGGAATCGCAGCGTCCAGTGCTGGCCCACGAGCTGACGCACGCTCTCCAGGACCAGTCGTTCGGCCTCGAAAAGTGGATGCGGGCGGGCCTGGAGCAATCGAGCCACGCGAATGTACCGACGCCGGACGACATTGCGACCGACGAAGTGCAAGCCGCACGGCAAGCCGTCGTCGAAGGGCAGGCCATGGTGACCCTGCTTGACTATTCACTGGCGCCCACGGGCAAGACCATGCTCGAACTTCCGCAAGTCGCCGAAGCGCTGAAGCAGGGCATGCTGGTGGGCACCGCCGACACGCCCACCTTTCGCACGGCTCCAATATTCCTGAAAGAAACCCTGACATTTCCGTATCGTTACGGGATTGACTTCACGGCGGCGTTGCTCAACGGGGGCGGGAAAGATCTGGCGTTTGCCGGGGCGTTCAAAGATCCGCCCCGCACCACGCGCGAAATCATGGAGCCCCAGACCTATCTATCGCACGAAAAACTCGAGCCCATGAAGTTGCTCGATTTCGACAAGGATTTCAAAAGCTACGACCGGTTCGACATTGGCGCCATGGGCGAGTTCGACGTGGCTGTACTCGTGGAACAGTATGCCGGCGGAGACGAGGCGCGGGAACTGTATCCGCACTGGCGCGGCGGGTATTACTTTGCCGGACGTCCGAAGGGAGACAAGTCGGCGCCACTGGGAGTGCTGTATATATCGCGCTGGTCCAGTTCAGCGAAGGCGGCGGAATTTGCGGCGGTGTATGCCAAGTCGCTGGCGCAGAGGTATAAACGTCCCCGGGGTTTGGGAGCCGACGGCACTGTCAGTGATAACGCGCCGCCCGTTGATTCCTGGCGGACGCTGCGCGGGCACCATGCCTGGCTGACCGAGGAGGGGCCGGTAGTAATCGAAGTCCGCGGAGATACGATCTTGATCAGCGAGAGTCTTGACGAGGATACGACCAAGCGGGTGCGGGCGGATTTTTGGGGCGGAGCCAACTAGCGATTGCAGAGATCAGAGGTGTAGCGCCGGCATCTTGCTGGCTGTCGCGAGGGCATCCTGTCGTGCGTGGGACGCCCCATGCAGCCGCTGGCAGGGCGGCACCACTCTTGACCTCTGCAATCGCCGGACGCGCGCTCTTGTATAATCACCAGTTCCGCAGTCATTCCCAAAAACCAATCAGGAGAAGGCTTGCAGCAGGCGGAGATTGGCATTATCGGCGGCAGTGGTCTGTACCACATGCCCGGTTTCAGCGATGTGCAGGAAGTCCGGCAGCACACGCCGTTTGGCGACCCGTCCGACGCGTACGTTTTGGGGACGCTCGAAGGCCGCAAGGTCGCTTTTCTCGCGCGCCACGCGCGCGGCCACAAACTTCTCCCGACAGAGCTGAATTTTCGCGCCAATATTTACGGATTCAAGCAGCTGGGTGTGGAGCGCATCGTTTCCGTCTCGGCGGTGGGGTCGCTCAAGGAAGAACACAGGCCGCTCGACTTCGTCATTCCCGACCAGTTTTTCGATCGTACGCGGCACCGGATCGATACGTTCTTCGGCGACGGAATCGTAGTGCACGTTGGTTTCGGGGATCCGATTTGCGGCGAGATGGCGCGCGTGATCGAGGAGGCCTGCAAGAACGTCGCAGTGAATGCCAAGCGTGGCGGAACCTACGTTTGCATGGAAGGTCCGCAGTTTTCCACGAAGGCCGAGTCGAATGTGTACCGCAGCTGGGGCGCGGACGTGATCGGCATGACCAATCTCCAGGAAGCGAAGCTCGCCCGCGAAGCAGAGATCTGTTACGTCACGGTCGCGATGGTGACAGATTACGACTGCTGGCATCCGCATCATGATTCGGTGACGGTGGATCAGATTATCTCGGTGCTGGTCAAGAACGCGGAGAACGCCGCCAAAGTGGTCAAGGCGACAGTCGCAGGTCTGCCGAAAGCGCGGTCCTGCAAGTGCGGATCGTCGTTGGCCCATGCGATCTTGACGGAACGAGATAAAATCCCCGCGGCGACGAAAGAAAAGTTGAAATTGATTGTAGGAAAATATTTGGGGTAGTCGTGGGTCACTAGTCGGGGCGGTGGAGTGTTCGGGCCAGCGACCAACGACGAACAACCATCGACTAACGACCGTTGGAGACTCATGAGCATCCTGGTAATTGGCTCCGTTGCATTTGACACCGTTACCACGCCTTCTGGGCGCGTGGACGACATCATGGGAGGGGCCGCCACTTACTTCTCGCTTGCCGCCAGTTACTTCACCGAGGTGCGGCTAGTGGCGGTCGTTGGTGAGGACTTCACGGCCGAGCACGAGGCCGTCCTGAAGAATCACGGCGTCGACACTCGCGGAATCGAGCGTGCCAAGGGCAAGACCTTTCGCTGGGGCGGACAGTATCTCGACAACCTCAACGAAGCCAAGACCGACTTCACGGAGTTGAACGTATTCGAAAAATTCCAGCCACGTATCCCGAAAGAGTACGCAGATACGCAGTTTCTTTTCCTCGCCAACATTAACCCGACCCTGCAAACAGCCGTCCGCCGCGAGATGAACGGCGTGCGCCTGACCGGTGGCGACACCATGAATTTCTGGATCCAGAGAACTCCCAAAGAACTGGCGGAGACGTTAAAGCTGGTCAACGTGCTCCTGATCAACGATACCGAAGTCAAGATGCTCTCAGGCGAGAAGAACCTCTTGCGCGGATCCCAGAAAGTTTTGGCGATGGGCCCGCAGGCGCTCGTAGTGAAGCATGGCGAATACGGGGCGACCATCTTTTTCCGCGAAGGCGCATTTGGCGTTGGCAAGCACCCATTCCGTGCTCCGGCACTTCCTATCGAAGAAGTGAAAGACCCCACGGGCGCAGGCGATTCCTTTGCGGGCGGGTTCATGGGCTACATGGCTTCGCAGGGCGAAGTCAATCGCGAGGTGCTCAAGCGCGCGCTCTTCTACGGTGGTGTAATGGGGTCGTTCGCGGTGGAGCGCTTCGGCACTGAGCGGCTCCAGAATCTGACACGGGAAGAGATTGACGCGCGCTTTCAAATCTTCCGCGAGCTGACCCACCTTGAATGAAGTCAGAAGTAAGAAGTCGGATTGCAGAAGTAGAGTCCTGATGGTAGCTGCGGTTTTCCTTCTGCAATCTTACTTCTGACTTCTACAATCATTCCCGTGAGCACGCCGACTCAACGCATCTTTGATCGCGATCTGCGGCTGGTCGGGGCGGTCGCGTCCGCGGTTTCTCTGCTTTCTTTTCTCTACTATTTCCAGCGCGGAGAAATTCTGCTCTACGGCGATGCCGTTGCGCACATCAACATCGCGCGTCGTGTCTTCGATTCACAAACTCCCGGGCTGTTGCAGTTGGGGACAGTCTGGTTGCCGCTTCCTCATCTGCTGATGATCCCGTTCCTTGTCTCCAACTGGATGTGGCGAACCGGAGTAGGTGGATCGATCCCGTCCATGATCGCGTACGTGCTGGGCGTGACGGGAATTTTCCGGTTCACACGCGGCCTGTTGCAAGACGATGAGCGCATGCGAGCAGTGGCGGGTGCCGGGGCGTGGCTTGCAGCTCTGATCTATGGAGCGAATCCCAATCTGATCTATCTGCAGACGACGGCCATGACCGAGCCGCTCTACCTTGCTCTCTTCATCTGGGCCGCAGTGTACTTTGCAGAGTTCCTACGGTCCCAGTCCAGCGCAACGCCAGAGTTGATAGACGATTTCGCCTTACGCCATCCACTCAATCGCTGTGCCTGGTGCCTGGCCGGAGCGGAACTCACCCGCTATGACGGTTGGTTTCTTGCCGCTGCGATCGGAGCCGCCGTCACTTTCCTCCTGCTACGCCGCTGGAACGACCGCGCATTCCGGGTAGCGGCGCTGAAGTTTCTTTTGGCCATCGCTGTCGCGCCGCTCTTGTGGCTTGGGTACAACGGGGCCGTTTACGGAAATCCGCTGGAGTTTGCCAACGGCCCCTATTCGGCGAAAGCGATTGAACAGCGCACGGCGCAGCCCGGGCGCCCAGCGCATCCAGGAGCGGGGAACATCGTTACGGCGGCGAGCTACTTTCTCAAGTCCGCCGAGCTGAATATGGCGGAAGGGAACTGGGGCAGGATCTGGGTTGCGATTACGCTGGCAGGGCTTGTGCTGACTGGAGCGAGCGTCAGAAACCGAAGTGTGGTTCTGCTGTTGGGGGTTCCATTGTTGTTCTACGCGCTCACGATTGCCCATGGCGGCGTGCCGCTGTTCCTGCCGCCCTGGTGGCCATTTACGTGGTACAACCTGCGCTATGGATTGCAGTTGCTGCCGCTATTTGCCGTGTCGGCAGCGCTGATTGTTTCTGAGCTGCCGGTAGTCGCGGTCCCTGAAGGGGCTGCCGGAAGGTGGCTTATGCCATCGCTAAAGCGATGGTTTGATACGAGTCTGCTACTCCGGGGAGGTTGTGCGGTGGTATTGGTCATGGTAGTGCTGAGCTACGGATTTGTTTGGAAAACGCAGCCCCTCTGCTTCAAGGAAGCCTGGGTCAACTCGCGGACCAAGCTGGCGCTGGAATCGTCAGTCGCGCAGACCGTCGCCTCCTTGCCGCGCGATTCCCGATTTCTGATGTACGTCGGTGACCACGTAGGAGTCTTCCAGCAAGCGGGAGTACCGCTGCGGCAAGTCATCAACGAAGGAAATCACCGCCCGTGGATGAAGCCAACCGATCCCCAGGGCCTGTGGGAGCAGGCGCTCGCTGATCCCGTGCGACATGTCGATTTTGTCATCGCCTATGATGGCGACGCCGTGGATCATGGCCTGGAAAAGAAGGGCCTCGCGTCAGTAGCGGAGATACATACGTTGGGACAGCCTCGCGCCAGAATCTATGCTGTGCGATCTGCCCTGAATCAATCGCGTTAACGTCGACCTGCATGTAGCGCAAAACCGAGCGTGAGACGGTGTTAGAATCCGCTCAAAATCAGTTTCTGCCCAATGCCTACTCTCCATTCGATGATGGACCCGGTGCTCACTGAGATGGGGCGGGTGCTTTCTTCTTCGATCGACCGCCTGTTGGTAGCGGCCATCCTGGGTGGAATGATCGGATTGGAGCGGCAACTGCGCCACAAGCCTGCTGGATTGCGTACCAATATGTTCATCTGCTTAGGCGCGGCGATGTTCACGGTCCTCTCGAAGGAACTGGCAGGAACAGAGGCTGACAGCGCACGGATCGCGGCCCAAGTCATCCCGGGGATTGGTTTCATCGGCGCGGGCTCGATTCTGCATTCGCGAGGGTCGGTGACCGGGCTAACGACGGCGGCAACGCTGTTCGTAGTGGCGTCGGTCGGCATGGCGGTGGGCGGAGGTCTATATATCACAGCAGTGTTTGCAACCGTACTGATCCTGGTCGCGCTCGCCCTATTGGGGAATCTGGAAGGCCGCTTTGGGCTGAAGACAATGGTCACCACGTTCGAGGCGACGGGCACGAACGTGGAAGCGATGCTGCGCGAAGTGAATCGTATCCTCGAAGACCAAAAACTCACCATGCACAACGTTCATCTCGCTTCGATGAACGGGCAGTCGCGCCTGATCTTTGGGGTAGATTGTGGGCGCGAAGAACGGAACCTCCTTACTCTCCGATTGCATGAATCGAACGTGTTCGCGAGCGTGGCGACAGTCGGGACCACGGAACACGAATGAACGCTCTGTCCAGCAAGCCAATTTCTTTCACCAAAGCTTCGGCCTGCGGAAACGACTTCCTGATTGTCGAGGGAGCAGCGGTGCGCGGCGACCTAGGCGCGATCAGCCGCCGGTTGTGCGATCGTCACAACGGGATTGGCGCCGATGGCGTCGAGTGGCTGTTTCCCGCTTCCGGCGCGGACGCCAAGGCGCAGCTCTTTAACGCCGACGGCTCGGAAGCAGAGGTTTCGGGCAACGGCACCCGCTGCGTAGCGGCCTATCTGTGTGCGCAGCAGAACCGGCAAGAAGTGGTTGTTCTGACCGGTGCAGGACCGAGAACCTGCTGCCTCACGGGGCGACAAGGGACCACGTTTGAGTTTGAAGCCGACATGGGCGAGCCAGTGGTGGCGGGGGAGTTGGCGATCGAAACAATGTGGGTGCGGGCGGTCGGGACCAGGGTGTCGATGGGGAATCCCCACTTTGTGATTTTCGTAGATGGATTTCAGGAAGGCTGGCAGCGGCAGGCCGCTCTGATCGCCACCCAGTCCGTGTTTCCGCAGGGCACGAATGTGGAATATGTGGTCGTGCGTGGACCGAATGCAATCGAAATCCGGCTTTTTGAGCGTGGCGTGGGTGAGACATTGTCCTCTGGCACGGGCTCTTGCGCATCGGCGGTGGCTGCAATTGTCAGCCGGCGAGTCGTGTCTCCAGTGAGTGTGATTGCTTCCGGAGGAACGCAGACCGTGCGCTGGGAGGATCGAGTTTATCTACGCGGTCCCGCGACACTAATCGGCCGGGGAGAATTCTTCGTCTAAGATCGAATCTGTATGGCCTCGAAATCCCAGCTTTCACGCGTCAAGCCGCCGGCGCTCCGCGCGGGAGACCGAGTTGGCATCGTCGCGCCGGCTTCCAACATCAAGCGGGAATTACTCGAACGTGGCTCCGAAACACTGCGCCGTCTTGGATACGATCCGTTTTACTCCGATTCGATCCTGGAGCAGGATTTGTATTTCGCCGGGTCGGCGGAGCGTCGGGCACGAGAACTGGAAGCAATGTTCCAGCGCGAGGATGTGCGCGCGATCATCTGCGCCCGCGGCGGCTATGGCTCGAACTATTTACTGAATGTGCTCGATCTGAAGAAGATCGCGGCGCGTCCCATGATTTTCGTCGGTTACAGCGATCTCACCAGCCTGCTGACCTGCTTTGCAGACGCAGCCAACTTTGTGACATTTCACGGGCCGATGGTGACCAAAGATTTCGCCAGCGACGATGTAGACATGGCCTCGTGGACGGCGGCGGTGAGCGGGGCGACCGAATGGGAGATCGGTGCGGATTCGGGAGCGCGACCGCTGGTCCCAGGAGAAGCGGAAGGCATTCTGTACGGCGGGTGCCTGTCGATCCTGGTGGCGTCCCTGGGGACTCCCTATGAGATTCACACTGACGGCGCGATTTTGTTTCTGGAGGATGTTTCGGCCAAGCCCTTCCAGATCGATCGCATGCTGATGCAGTTGAAACTGGCGGGGAAGCTGAAGGCGGTGCGCGGAATTGTCTTCGGCGAAATGATGGACTGCCGGCAGAATGCTGACCAGGAATACACGCTGGAAGAAGTAGTGATGCGTGTGGTCGGCGATCTAAGAATTCCGGTGGCGTTCGGGCTACGCTCGGGACATGTATCACGGATCAACATTACGCTGCCGATTGGAGTGCGGACGCGGCTGGAAGTTGGGGGCGAAGTGAAGCTGCGAATCCTGGAGTCGGCGACCAGGTCCTAAGCGGAGACGTTCCAGAGAACTGCTAGGCTACCAGTTAACAACCGAGGCGGTTGATCAAGCAAAAAATGAACGAGAACCCCAGACACATTCATCTGATCGGCATCTGCGGCACAGCGATGGCATCGCTGGCTGGGATGCTCAAGCAGCGCGGATTTCGCGTCACCGGTTCCGATGCCGCTGCTTATCCGCCTATGTCGACTTTCCTCGAGTCTTTGGGTGTGGCAGTGTCGCAACCGTTTTCGGAGGCCAATCTGAAGCCGCGACCCGACGTGGTCGTCGTGGGGAATGCCATCTCGCGTGGGAACCTGGAACTCGAGTACCTGCTCGACGAGCGCATTCCGTTTCGTTCTCTGCCACAGATCCTGCACGATCAATTTCTGTCAGGCAAGGAAGTGCTGGTGGTTGCAGGCACGCACGGCAAGACGACAACCACTTCCATGCTGGCGTGGATCTTCCAAACCGCGGGCCTGAGTCCTTCGTTCCTGATCGGCGGGATTGCCGAGAATTTCAGCAGCAGCTTCGGCCTCGGCGAAGGCCGCTATTTCATCCTGGAAGGCGACGAGTACGACACCGCGTTTTTCGACAAAGGCCCAAAATTCCTGCACTACTTTCCAGACGCGGTCATCCTGACTTCGGTTGAGTTTGACCACGCCGATATTTACAAAGACCTCGACGCAGTCGAAACCGCGTTCAAGCGATTGGTGAACCTGGTGCCGCGACGGGGAAGGATTATCGCGTTCGATACCGGCGAGAGCCTTGAGCGCTGCTTGCAGCGGGCTCTCTGTCCTGTCGAGCGTTACGGTTCCACGGCTCGTGCCACCTGGCAAATCACGAACCTCAAGCTCGGCCCAGAGCGAACTTCCTGGAAGGTGCTGTGCGAAGGGAAGCCCTGGGCCGATTTCGAATTTCCGCTCGCTGGTGAATACAACGTCTGGAACGCTACCGCAGCCGCGGCGCTGGCTGCGGATTATGGGGTTCCGAAAGAAGTAATCGGCGAAGCGCTTCGAACATTCCAGAGCGTAAAGCGGCGGCTGGAAGTGAAAGCGCTGGTCAACGGGATCACCATCATTGACGACTTCGCGCACCATCCCACGGCCATCGAGCAGACGCTTCAGGCGCTGCGGTCGCGCTATTCAGCGGCGCGCTTGTGGGTAGTGCTCGAACCGCGCTCGAATACCATGCGGCGCAACGTGCTGCAGGAGTCGCTCGCACGCAGCCTGGCGCTGGCGGATGAAGTGATCGTGGCGAATGTCTTCAAGTCGGAAGCAATTCCGGAAGCGGAGCGGTTGGATCTGAATTGGGTAGTGGAAGAGATCCAAAAGCGAGGCAAACGGGCGCAGATCCTGGCCGATGCCGAAGCCATCGTGAACGCAATCGCAACCGAGCTACGATCGGGCGATGTGGTTGCCATCCTGTCCAATGGCGGATTCGGAGGCATCTATGAGAAGCTACCGGAACGCTTGCGCACGCATGGGGCGGGGGCATAAAAAATGTTGAGATTCGTATCGGGATATCGCTTCAGCGATGCCGCACGCGGCGCCAAAGCCCGGCTTCAGCCATTTGGCAGCCCTTAGGGAGATATGTGTTCCGCACCATCCTCATGCTGGCGTTCTGGGCGGGAGCCCTGCCATTCGCGGCATTGTTTGGATTTCCGTGGACCTATCTCACCAAAGACGTCTCTTTCCTGTACCGCATGTGTATGTGGGCAGCTGGGACAGGAGTGCGAATCGCTGGCGTCCGCGTGCGGATCCTGGGCTTGGAAAAGATTGATACCGCGCGCACCTACATCTTCATGTCCAACCACATCTCGAATCTCGACCCGCCGATTACGTTGCCGTTGATCCCCCGGCGCACGTCGGTCATGGTGAAGAAAGAATTGTTCAGCTACCCGATTCTCGGAAAGATCATGCTGATCGGTTCGCTGGTCCCGGTGGATCGCGGAAATCGTGATGCCGGCATCTCGGCTGTGCGTGAAGCAGTCAAAGCGATTCAGCAGGGACTCAACATGACGATCTACATCGAAGGGAAGCGTTCCTTCGATGGCCGCCTGCTGCCCTTCAAGAAAGGCCCGTTCTACCTGGCGGAAGAATGCCAAGTGCCGGTGGTGCCGATCACGATTTCGGGAACGCAGGAAGTCATGCCGAAAACCCGATTTGCGATTCAGCCGGGTACGGTGACGGTACAGTTCCATGAGCCCATCGAGCCTGCGGATTTTGGCGATCGCGACAGGTTAATGGCAAGGGTGCGCGACGTCATAGAGAGTGGACTGCCTTCCGAACTCAGGGGATCTGAGCAGCCTGCCTAGTTCCCGGTCTTCCCATGAGCCCGACCAACCCCAAATAGCTGGTTAACCGCGCGCGCGCAGCATCTTAACCAGTTCTGGTAGCCGTGTGTAGGCCGCCGCGCACTTCAACCACAATTTGTAATCGATTGCCGGATAGCCGCTGACGGTCGCTCCGGCGGGTACATCATTAGGGATGCCGCTTTGGGCGGTGGCGATTGCGCCATCCCCGATCTTGCAGTGCCCAGCGACTCCGACTTGTCCGGCGAGGACTACGTTATTCCCAACGTGTGTGGAACCAGCCAGGCCGACCTGCGCGCAAAGTAGCGAATCTGTACCTACCGTGCAGCCGTGGCCGACCTGGACCATGTTATCGAGTTTAGTGCCGCGCGCGATGCGAGTCTCGCCGATGCTGGCGCGGTCAATGCAACTGTTGGCTTGCACCTCAACATCATTTTCCAGGACCGCTGTGCCGGACTGAACAATTTTGTGCCAGTGGCCAGAATCATCCTTAGCGAAACCAAAGCCATCCGAGCCTACGACGGCTCCATTTTGCAGAAGTACATTATCTCCAAGACGGCAGAATTCGCGGACTACGGCATGGGCGTGCGCGAAGAAATTGTCACCAATCTTCGCGCCGCGATAAATAACAACATGGGCAAGCAGGACGGCGTTGTCGCCGATTTCGACGCCTTCGTCGACTACGACGTAGGGACCGAGGTGGGCATTCTTTCCAATCTTGGCTGTGCGATCGACGACCGCGGTGGCATGAATGCCATGGGCGTACTGCGGCGGCTGATGGAAGAGTTCGAGCGCCTTCGCCCATGACAAGTAGGGGTTCTTGCTGCGCAACATCGCCGCAGGGATCGCAGGGAAGTCCTCGGCCACGATGACGGCGGATGCTTTTGTGGTCTTCGCAGCCGCAGCATATTTCGCGTTGGCGACGAACGTCAGTTGGCCGGGTCCGGCCTGCTCGATGCCGGCGGGGCCAGCGATTTCAGTGTCAGGCGAGCCGTTTTCAAGGCGGACGTTGAGGGTCGAGGCAATGTCGGCGAGTTTCATAGCGAGTCTCGGGGGAATTGTAAAGGATTAGGTGTCAGGCCTTAGGTGTTAGGTCTCAGCAAAGGCTCACCGGAGAAGGAGTCTCATCGGCGTAGACGTCGAAAAAAAAGAGCTCTTAACCGCGGAGATCGCAAAGGATTCGCAAAGGGATACAGAGAAAGTCACTGAGCCTAGGCTTTCTAGGACCTGATACCTGCTCTTTCACTGCTCGAATAGCGTGACCTGCCGCGTATCCGGCGGGCCTTTGCGGCGTCGTCGGGCAGCGCCGATGACGGCGATGACTGTCACCGAGGCCAATGACGCGCGCGGTACGAATACCCGCTGCGTGTTCGAGCGCAGGTCGGGAGGGTTGATGAGGAAGCCCTCCGCGGGATTTTGGACAAGGTCATTGGGCATGATGCCCTCGATGACCTCGTTGTCTTTAAACTTGAGCCGCACCCACAAGCCTTCGGTTCGCGGTCGGGTCGTGAAAGTCTTCCGGCTCATGATCTCCGAGTCGGAAAACTCGCGAACAAAATAGACGGCCTTGATGTCCCGCAAGTCAACCGCCACCACATTGCCCGAGGTATTGAGCAGCTCCAGCTTGCCATCGACCACAAAATTGGCCGGGGCCACGTACCCGCTGATGGAATCGCGATCGGCCTTCCGAACGATCACTTTCTTGTGAGTCGAGGGCATAGGCGCAGGGGGAGGCTTTCAAAGTCCGCGCAGAGAGCGGAGTCCGCCGCGCAGGTTGAAGGCTTAGAGTGGATTCTCGCACTTTCCTGCTGAATTGGGCCAATTTGTCCGTTCACAGTAGCCAAACGGTAAACTTTTGTGTTATTTTCTGTAGCTTGTCGTCATTCAGGGCTTGCTGTATAAGTCTAATCTCTAGAGAGAGTTAGATTCCGCTGGCGGGGTAGTCTCACTTAGCCCCAGGTGCCCGCCTGTGGAAATCTTGTGAATAACGCCTCGCTCCAGCCACGGCACGACGACTAGGAAGGCATGGCCGATTACATCTACACCCTGGAGACCCGGCTTGCGCCGGACCAGCAAAAAGCTGTCACCCTCGTACAGGAAGCCGCCAAAGCGGCGGAGATGAACCTTTACCTGACCGGTGGCGCCATTCGCGACATCATTACCGGCTTTCCCATCCGTGATCTGGATTTTACGGTTCAAGGCAATGCGCTCAAGCTGCACAAAGACCTGGAGCGCACGGGCGCAGTGGTTGGCCACGCTGACGATGAGACGAAATCGCTCCTGCTGACGCTGCCGGGCAACGTGCGAGCTGAGATCGCCATGGCACGCTCGGAGCGCTACGAAAAGACAGGCAAACCTCCGCACATTTTGCCCGCCACGATCATCGAAGATCTGCGCCGCCGCGACTTCACCGTCAACGCCATGGCCTTGTCGCTCAACGAGGGCTCGCGCGGCCTACTGATGGATCCGTTTAACGGCGCGGCCGATATCGAAGCCAAGCTGCTGCGCGTTCTGCATAACTACGCGTTCCTGGAAGATCCCTCGCGCCTGATCCGGGCCACCCGCTTTGCGGCTCGCTTTCATTGGCCGCTCGAAGAACGCACCCAGCAGCGCTACGACGCCGCCAAGGAAAACGGCTATATCGAGTACCTCCGAAATTCAGCCATCGGTCATGAGATCGAGCAACTGGCCTACGAGGATGATCCCGTCAACATCCTGAAAGTCTACGAAAAAGAGGGATGGCTGAAGATGTTGAACGAGCACTGGAGTTCAGCCAAGGCGGACACCGTCGGACTGAGCGCACTGATGAAAACGCGCCAGCAGATGAATGAACTCGGCTATACGCCGGATGTCGCTCCCGCCGTGCTTCATTTTTTGACCTCGCGCTTGGGCGATAAAGATGTAGCCGACATCCGCAGGGCGATTCCTCGCAAAGATCTGGTCGAGGCATGGAAAGACCTTGAAGACCACGCCAAGGACCTGGCGAAGCGGCTGTCCGGCAAGGAAGCGGCAACGCCTTCGAGAACCTGGCAGTTGTTGTCCTCGGCGCGCCCGGAGATGATTCTTTTCCTCGCCATCACGGCGCGCCAGCAGGCACTCGTGCAGAAAATCAAGAACTTTTTCACCAAGTGGCGTCAGGTACAGCAGAAAATTCCGTTGCCTGAAATGACCGAGCTGCACATCACGCCGCAGCTGCCGTCGTATCCCAAGATTGCCAATGACGTCTTCCTACTCTTGCTCGATGGGAAGCTGCGCTCACGGACCGAGACTCTCAAGTTCTTGAAACCGCTGGCGCCTCCGCCCCCTCCCCCGCCCCCTCCGCCACCTACGAAACGGGGACGTGGGAAAGCCGCGGCAGCCACAGCTCCGGTTGTTCCTGCGAAACCCGCCGCCAAGGGGAAAGGGAAGGCCGCCGGCGGGACAATAGTTACTGCGCCTGCCAAGCCGGAGGCTGTGCCGAAGCCACCCATTACTGCAAAGGGAAAGCAGGGCAAGGCGCCTGCCAGAAAGGCTACGAGCAATCCTGCGAAGTTGGCAACAAAGGCGAAGAGCAAACCCAAGGCCAAGAAAAAGAAGTAGTGGAGCAAACAAAGCTCCAGCCGCGTAGCGGCGGAACAGAAAGCCGGCACGTGAGTGCCGGGTATATGGGTCGAAGGGATGAAACGAGTCCCGCCAGGGACGGCGCTGTGACGCGCGCGGGCTACCGCTGCAGTTTCTTTATAGCGACGAAATAGTCTTTGGGGTAGAGATAATCCTCGCCTAATTCGTCCACGACCCGAATCAAACGGTTCTCGGTGGCCTTGCCGTCGGGGATAATCTCATACGTTTTTTGCAGACTGAGCGCGGCTGGATTTTCGTCGTTACGCACGCAGACTGCGAATCGTCGACAGCGTTCGTTTGCATGGCGGATACGCGCGCTTTTGATCTCCTGAGCGCCATTGCCGCGCGATTTTTGTCTGTCAATTTCACAGAAAGCATCGTATCACCGGCCAAGGATTGCACCATTCTCCGGCGTTGCGCATACCAGCCAAGCCGATAGAATGGAAGTAATGTCAGGCCCTGTTCCCGCATGAGCGACCAATTCGTCCACCTGCACCTGCATACCGACTACTCCCTGCTCGATGGCGCTTGCGACGTCGAAAAGCTCGTCCATCGCGTGAAAGAGCTGGGGATGCCGGCCGTGGCCATGACCGACCACGGCAATATTTTTGGCGCCGTGCATTTCGTCAATGCGGCTCACAAAGAAGGTGTCAAGCCGATCGTGGGATGCGAGCTATATGTCTGCAAAAAGGACGACCATAACATCGCGCGCACTCCGCCCGAAGGCGACACCTACAACCACCTCTTGGTCCTTGCAGAGAACGAAGAAGGCTACCGCAACTTGGTCAAGATCACCTCGGAAGCGTCTCTGCACGGTTTCTACTACAAGCCACGGGTTAGCAAGAAATTTCTGGCGGAGCACTCCAAGGGATTGATCGGGCTTTCCGGCTGCCTCAAGGGAGAGGTTGCCGAACGTCTCATGGAGAACAACTACGACGCAGCGCGCCAGGCCGCCGCCTCGTATCGCGACTTGTTCGGGAAAGACAATTTCTATCTGGAAATCCAGGACCAGGGACTCGAACAGGAGCATCGCATCCGTTCCGGCCTGCTGCAGTTAGAGAAAGATCTGGCGCTGCCGATGGTTGCCACCAACGACAGCCACTATCTCTGCGAAGAAGACGCCCACGCGCAGGATGTGATGGTGTGTATCCAAACCGGCAAGTCCATCCAGGACACGAACCGGATGAAGTTTGAGGGCACGCAGTTTTTCGTCAAGAGCCACGACGAAATGTACCGCGTGTTCAAGGACACTCCCGGCGTGCTTAGCCGCACGCTGGATATCGCGGAGCGTTGCAGTCTGCGACTGGAGAAAGTCCCGACGCCGTTCCCGCATTTCGAAGTTCCAGCTGGCTTCACGCTCGACAGTTATTTCGAGCACATCACCAGGCAAGGGTTTGCGCGGCGCCTGGAAGTCCTGCGAGGCCTTTCCGATCAGGGCAGGCTGAAGCATCCGCTGGCCGATTACGAGCAGCGTTTAACACGCGAACTGGCCATCATCCAGCAGATGAAGTTTTCCGGCTACTTTCTGATCGTGTGGGATTTCATCCGTTATGCGAAGGAACGCAGCATCCCGGTAGGTCCGGGGCGTGGATCGGCGGCGGGCGCGCTGGTGGCCTATTCGCTGGGTATTACCGACATCGATCCGCTTCAGCATGCGCTCTTGTTCGAGCGCTTTCTCAACCCCGAACGCATTTCGATGCCCGACATCGACATTGACTTCTGCATGAACCGGCGCGGCGAAGTGATCAATTACGTCACCGAAAAGTACGGCCGCGAAAACGTAGCGCAGATCATCACCTTCGGCACCATGGCGGCGAAAGCCGCAATCAAAGACGTTGGGCGCGCCATGGACATGCCGTATACCGACGTGGATCGCATCGCCAAGATGGTACCCACCACCCTCAACATCCAGCTCGACGACGCAATCAAAGAATCGCCGCAAATGCAGGAAGCCTACGACAAGGATCCGCAAGTGCGGCAGTTGCTGGAGACGGCCCGCAAACTGGAAGGGCTGGTACGCAACTCAGGCGTCCACGCCGCCGGTGTGGTGATTTCACCGCGACCGCTGATCGAGCTGGTCCCCCTGCACAAAACCAAGAACGACGAAATCGTTACCGCCTTCGACATGGTTGCTATCGAAAAAATGGGCTTGTTGAAGATGGACTTTCTCGGCTTGACGACGCTAACGATTCTCGACGACACCCTGAAGTTGATTGCCCAGAAGGGAACCAGATTTACCCTCGACGATATCCCCCTCGAAGATCACGAGACCTACGAAAAAGTTTTCCATCGCGGACTAACCTCGGGCGTATTCCAGTTTGAATCGCATGGTATGCGTGACGTGCTCCGCCGCTACCAGCCGAATTCCATTGAAGATCTCACCGCCTTGAATGCACTCTACCGGCCCGGCCCAATCCAGGGCGGGATGATCGATGATTTCGTCGAACGGAAACACGGCCGCAGAAGAGTTGAATACGAACTGCCCGAGTTGCAGGAAATTCTTGAAGAAACTCTGGGTGTCATCGTCTATCAGGAACAGGTAATGCAGATCGCGAATCGCCTCGCCGGCTACTCCCTGGGCGACGCCGATCTCCTCCGCCGTGCCATGGGTAAGAAGAAACCCGAGGAAATGGCGGCCCAGCGCGAGCGCTTCGTGCAGGGCGCGGTGAAGAACGGGTACCCGCCCCGCAAGATCGAAAAAATCTTCGACTTGATGGCTCAGTTTGCCGGGTACGGCTTCAACAAGTCGCACTCCGCGGCATACGCCCTCCTCGCTTATCACACCGCCTATTTGAAGACGCACTATCCGTTCGAGTTCATGGCCGCACTCCTGACCTCAGTCACGGGCAGCACCGACGACGTCGTGAAGTACATCAATGAATGCCGCGAGATGGGGATTGCCGTCGAGCCCCCCGACATCAACGTGAGCGACGCCAACTTCACACCGCATGGGCGGGCGATCCGATTCGGGCTGGCGGCGGTGAAGAACGTCGGCGGGAATGCGATCGAGTCGATTGTCGCCGCGCGCAAAAAGCTTGGCCGCAGTTTCCGGTCCCTCTTTGAATTCTGCGAAGAAGTTGATCTGCGACTGATGAACAAGCGCGTGCTGGAGTCGCTGATCAAAAGCGGAGCCATGGATTCTCTGGGCCACCGTGCACAGCTCATGCAGGCGCTCGACAAAGCCATCGACCGCGCCCAGAAATCGCAGCGCGACGCCGAATCCGGTCAGCACGGCCTCTTTGGCGTATTCGCGGACGAGCCCGCGCCCCACGACAACAACTCTTTGCCCGACACTCCCGACTGGGACGAGCACACCCGCCTGGCCGCCGAAAAAGAGATTCTCGGATTCTTCATCACCGGCCATCCGCTGGAAAAATACAAAAACAAACTGCTCGACCTGAGCGCACTTTCCACCGAAGACATCAACGGCATGAAGCGCTCCACCGGCAAAGACGAGAACATCACCACAGCCGGCTTGATCACGGGATTGCGCGTTGCCAAGTCAAAGCGTGGCGAACTATGGGCGCAAGGCGCGCTCGAAGATATGTCCGGCAAAGTGGAACTGCTTGTTTTTCCCGAGGCCTTCAGGAAACTTGGGGAGAAGGTGAGACTTGAAGTGCCGGTTCTGATCCGCGGCGGCGTACGCGTTGAAGACGGTGCCAATGCCAAGCTAACCGTCAACGATATCATCCCGCTCGACGACGCCAAGGTCCCGCTGCCCAAAGCTCTGCGCATTCGTATTCCCCTGGAGAGCGCATCCGAAGACACGGTAGGCGCGCTGCAAGCCCTGTTCCACGAACGCCCCGGCGAGGCCAAAGTGCTCTTCGACGTCGAACGCCAAGGCGATTTCATGGTGGTGATGGAAGCCGAAGGCTATAATGTCATGCCGGACCGGAATTTCATTGGTCGCGTAGAAGAGTTGTGCGGACGCGGTAGTGTGCGCGTCATCAGTTGATCCCTACCCGTTAACAGGTTCGACCAGTGAATCGAGCGAAAATAACTCGAGTGGAGCCATCCGAGGACCAGGCCGGAAATCCGGCCATCCTCGGGACCGAGTTTTTGCTCTCCATCGTCGAAGCGCATAGCATCCGCGGGAATGGGAACGTCGTCAAGATGGAATCAGGACTCAAAGCGCAACAGGAACTGGAAAAAATCGAGCAGCAGATCGAGCGCTTGCAGGCCCTCGAAGGCCAGAACGAAGAAACGCGCCGCCAGGTCCAGCAGTTGCACGATCGCGTGAACGACTTGCGGCGAGAAGTTTCATCCCACCTGAATGCCTGGGAGCGCACCGAGATGGCGCGCCATCCCCAGCGTCCCTACACGCTCGACTACGTAGAGCGCATCTTCACCGACTGGAGCGAAATCCACGGCGACCGCGGCTTTGCCGACGATCCCGCGATCGTGTGCGGCATGGCCCGCTTCCATGGGGAAGAAGTCCTGATCGTCGGACATCAAAAGGCGCGCGACACCAAGCAGAAGGTTTATCGCAATTTCGGCATGCCGAATCCCGAAGGCTACCGGAAAGCGCTGCGAGTGATGCAAATCGCCGCCAAGTTTCGCCGCCCCATCTTTACGTTCGTAGATACACCCGGCGCTTATCCCGGACTGGGCGCCGAAGAGCGTGGTCAGGCTGAAGCCATCGCCTACAACCTCCGCGAGATGGTGCGGCTGGAAGTACCAATTGTGACGACCATAACCGGCGAAGGCGGCAGTGGCGGCGCGCTCGCGATTGCGGTAGCCGACCGCGTCCTGATGATGGAGAACTCGATCTACTCGGTGATTTCACCTGAAGGATGCGCGTCGATTATGTGGCGCGATCCCACGAAGCGGGACATTGCGGCCGCGGCAATGAAGATCACACCCAAAGATCTAAGCGAACTCGGAATCATTGACGGTATCGTGGCCGAACCTCCCGGCGGCGCGCATACCGATCACGGGCAGGCAGCGGAGTTGCTGGACGGCGTGTTGCAACAGCAACTGGCAGAGCTCAAGCGATTGCCGGTTATCGATCTACTCAACGTCCGCTACGCGAAATTCCGCAACATAGCCCAGTTTTTCCAGGTAGAAGGTTAGCTTGTTAGGTTGGTTCCCGGTGAATACGACTTGTCGTGAGAAAATAGGCGCATGCCCCTGGTGTTTGAATGGGACATCCGGAAAGCCAATGCCAACCAGCGCAAGCATAGAATAAGTTTTGACGAAGCATGCACCGTGTTGGATGATCCGCTGGCCCGGATCTTTTCGGATGAAGATCATTCGAATGGCGAACAGCGCGAAATTATCGTGGGCCACTCGATTCTCGAGCGATTGCTGCTGGTAAGCTTTACGGAAACCTGAGTCCGACCGAATTCGAATTGTCAGCGCACGTAAGGCAACTCGGAAAGAGCAGAAGGACTATGAAGAAATCATCGGCGACTGAATCTCCGAGACGGAGTTCTGCGAGCGACCTGCGTAAAGAGTACCGGTTTGACTACTCGAAGGCCAAGCCGAACCGCTTCGCCGGCCGTGCCCGAGCAAAGTCTGTGGTTGTGTTGCTCGCTCCCGACGTTGCAAAGGTGTTCAAGAACGGGGACTCTGTCAACGACGCCCTTCGGGCTATTATGAAAGCTGCCCCTCGCAAGAGATCTGCGACCAATTCAAATTAGTAGCAAGCTTTGCCGTTCGCACCCCACCCCCACAGCTCGTTCATGCAACGTTCTTCGTCGGCGTATAATAAAGGGTTTTCGCCCTTCATTCCGCGAAACCGCCGGGCGAAATAGGTTCGTTCCGGCACGATCAGAAAGGCACTGGGATGGCCACTACCGACGTCGTGCCCCAGGAATCTGCTGGCCACTTGGGGCAAAAGCGTGTCGTCAATGACATGAGTATTCAGGTTGCGACCGTGAATGGCTCCGGGTCGCAGAGTTCCAACACAGTCCTGCTGCGCAGCATTTTCCAAATGGGTGTCCCCGTCTCGGGGAAAAATCTGTTCCCTTCGAACATTGCCGGACTGCCGACCTGGTTCACGATCCGTGCCAACAAAGACGGCTATATCGCCCGCAAGAAAGAGATCGATCTCTTGGTCGCGATGAATGCAGAGACCGCCCAGGATGACGTGAAGTCACTGGCCTCTGGGGCCTCCGTTCTCTATGACGAGCCGCTCGCGCTCGACAAGCTGCGCAACGACCTGATCTTCTACGCCGTTCCATACGACAAATTGGTCGCGCCCGTCTGCCCAGAGGCCAAACTGCGCAAGCTCGTCAAGAACATGATCTACGTTGGGGTCGTGGCGCAGTTGCTCGAGATCGACTTGAATGAAGTAGAGAAAGCCATTCGGAAGCAGTTTGCGAAAAAAGTGAAGGCCGCGAACCTCAACCTGGCGGCAGTTAAGGCCGGCTACGACTACGCCGCCGCGAACTTAACCAAGCGCGACCCTTTCGTGATCGCGCCCATGAACAAAACGCAAGGCAAGATAATCATCGACGGCAACTCTGCCGCCGCCCTGGGCTGCATGTTTGCCGGTTGCACGGTGGTGACCTGGTATCCGATCACGCCCTCGTCGTCGCTCGTCGAAACCATGATCGAGTACATGAAGGAACACCGCATCGGTCCCGACGGCAAGGCCACCTTCGCCATCGTGCAAGCCGAAGACGAGCTCGCTGCGGTTGGCATGGTGATTGGCGCAGCGTGGGCCGGAGCGCGCTCCATGACCGCGACTGCCGGTCCAGGTATCTCTCTAATGGCAGAGTTCACCGGCCTGGCCTACTACGTCGAGATTCCCGCCGTCATCTGGGACATCCAACGCGTAGGCCCGTCCACCGGCCTGCCCACTCGCACCTCGCAGGGCGACATCCTTTCGACCGCATTTCTTAGCCACGGCGACACCAAGCACATCCTGCTATTTCCATGCTCGCCCGAGGAGTGCTTCATGCTCGCACAGGAAGCATTCGATCTGGCAGAACAATTCCAAACGCCCGTGTTCGTCATGTCGGATCTCGACCTGGGGATGAACAACTGGATGGCTGACCCGTTCCCCTATCCCGAAAAACCGATCAAGCGCGGCAAAGTATTGACCAAGGAAGACCTGGAAAAGCTGGGCAGTTTCTCCCGCTACAAAGACGTCGACGGCGATGGCGTCGGTTACCGCACGTTGCCCGGAACGGATCATCCGGCGGCTGCCTACTTCGCACGCGGCAGCGGTCACAACGAAAAAGGCCAGTACAGCGAACGTCCCGACGACTTCGAGCGCAACATGGAGCGCATCAACAAGAAGTTTGAAACAGTGCGCTCGTTCGTGCCGCGTCCTGACGTAGTTGCAAACGGCAAGTCAAAAATCGGCATTATCGCGTTCGGCACGTCTCACTGGGCGATTACCGAAAGCCGCGACCAGTTGCGCAACGAACACAAGGTACAAACGGACTACCTACGCCTGCGCGCCTATCCCTTCACCAGCGAGGTGCACGACTTTATCGAGCAGCACGACCGCGTGTACGTCGTAGAGCAGAACCGCGATGGACAGATGGCCACCCTGCTCAAGCTCGACCTCAAACCCGAACTGACGCCGCGCCTCCGTTCGATCTGCCACATTCACGGACTGCCGCTCGACGCTCGTTCTGTAACCGACGAACTCGTGATGATGGAGTGCAAGTAAATGGGAACTACACCCGCTAGCACGCCCAAACCAAAAGTAAATCGGATCGGCCTGCAGGTCGTCGACTATCGCGGCGGCAAGACCACACTCTGCGCCGGCTGCGGTCACAATGCCATTTCCGAACGCATCATTGACGCCATGTATGAAATGGGAGTCCAGCCCGAGCGCGTAGCCAAGTTCAGCGGCATCGGCTGCTCGTCGAAGAGCCCCGCGTACTTCATGAACCGCTCGCACAGCTTCAATTCCGTCCACGGACGCATGCCCTCGGTAGCCACGGGAGCTATGCTGGCGAACAAAGATCTGATCGCGCTGGGAGTGACGGGTGACGGTGACACCGTTTCCATCGGCGCCGGACAGTTCGTCCACCTCATGCGGCGCAATCTGCCGATCATCTACGTGATCGAAGACAACGGTTGTTACGGCCTCACGAAAGGCCAGTTCTCCGCCACCGCCGATTTAGGATCGACTCTGAAGACCGGCATCGTAAACGACCTTCCTCCGGTCGACACCTGCATGCTTGCCATTCAGCTCGGAGCGACCATGGTGGGCCGCTCGTTTTCCGGCGACAAGAAGCAGCTACACTCGATGCTCAAAGCAGCCATCGCTCACAAAGGGACGGTGATGCTAGACGTGGTCTCGCCGTGCGTAACCTTCAACGATCATGAAGGCTCGACCAAGTCCTACAAGTACGTGATTGACCACGAGGAGCCGCTGCACGAAGTGGATTTCGTTCCGGCGTTTGAAAATATCAGCGTGGAGTACGATCCCGGCACGGCGTTCGAAGTCACCATGCACGACGGCTCGCATCTGCGCCTGCGCAAGCTGGAAGAAGAGTACGATCCCACCAACAAGATTCAAGCCATGACCCGCCTGATGGAGGCGCATGCCAAAGGCGAGGTCCTGACCGGAGTGTTTTACATCAATGCGAAAGCCCCGACCTTCCTCGACATGTTGAACGTCACCGATCAGCCCCTAGCGACCCTGCCGGAATCAGCCACGCGCCCGAGCCGGGAAGCCCTCGAGCAGTGCATGGAAGAATTGCGATAGTAGCCAGCGCACAGGCGCGCGGCACGGGTTTGTTTCTGGCAATGACTATGAATGCCCGCACTGCCGTGGAAGAGCGCCCTTCAGGGCCGCGTAAGCGATTGAGAAGGAGTCCGGGCTTCAGCCCCCAGCGTTTCCGCCCCTGCTAAATCTCTGTAGATTTGCCTTCCGCCCGCCGCAACTCCTGCCACATTCCCACGACGCGTGCTTTCAAGTCCGCTGTCAACTTCTCATATGCCGCTTCACTCGCCTCGCTCAACGGAGGCGGAGGAATCGGCTTGCCGAACACCAGCCGCAGATGCGCCAGCTTCGGCCACTTCTGATGTCGTGGCCAGGCATCGTAGAACCCCTCAATCGCAACCGGCACAATGGGCGCCTGTTCGTGAATGGAGAGAATTGCCGCGCCCTTCCGGAATACTCTCGGTTTGCCGGTGTCCGAGCGTTCGCCCTCCGGATAGAGCACCAGCACGCTCCCCTGACGCAGCCCATAAGCCCCGGCGCGCATCGCGGGAATGAGGTTGGCGTCCGGATCGAGCACGACCACGCGAATCCATCGCGCAAGCCGCCGCATAAATCCCTGGCCAAAAATGTCGCTCGTGCCGAGCGCAAACGTATTGCGGAACAGATGCCATGGCAAAACTGACCCCATCACCACCGGGTCAATATAACTCTGGTGATTCGAGCACAGCAGATACGGCCCCTTCTCGGGCAGGTTCTCCAGTCCCTTCACTTTCAAATGAAAGAGGTCGAGTGCAATCAGATAGAGGAACCGTCCCAGCAGAAAGAAAAATATTTCCGCAAGCCACTGATGGCGTGCCAACCCCAGCACTTCGGGGTCGGTGACTGGCTCAGCAAGAATGGTGGACCACGCCGGCGCAGCTGGTTTGGCCGCACCCTCACCGCGGCCCGCGCTCTCCAGAACCGCATCTACCAGATCGCGGACCGAATAAATTTCCGCCAGCTGCGCCTCCGGGACATCGCCTCCCAGTTGCTGTTCGAGAGCAGTCAGCAGTTCCACTCGCTGCATGGAATCGAGTCCCAGGTCCAACTCCAGATTGTGTGTGGGACGAATATCCGGGAGCTTGTTCCACGCCGATTCCCGCACAACTTCCAGCGCCCGCTTCACATCGTCGCGTTCGAGCCACGCCCGCTCCTCGTCTGTCAGCGGCTTTTCCGTGCCGACTTCCGCTTCACCCGGCCCACCCCCTTTTTGCAACTCGCGTACTTTCTTTTCGATCTGGAAGCGTTTCAGCTTGCGCGTGGTCGTGCGTGGCAGATCTTCCTGCCAGATTTCGTAACTGCCCAGCCGTTTGGTCGAAGCGATCTTGTGCGACAGCGTTTCAATGTCAAACCGAATTGCTTCTTTCGAGTTCACGATCTTGCGCTCGCGCAGCACCTCAAAGTTGGGCACGATCACCCCATACAAACGCTCCGAAGTGGAATCGCCCTGCCGCGCCTCCAGCGACATCACGCAAATTTCCTTGATCAACGGCGATTGCTGATAGTGCGCCTCGATCTCCTCCGGATAAACATTCTTCCCATTGGCCAGCACAATTACTTCCTTGCGCCGCCCGGTGATGAAGAGGTTCCCGCCCGAATCGAGATAACCCAGGTCGCCGGTATAGAACCAGCCGTCGCGTAAAACCTCCATAGTCGCGTCCGGACGATTCCAGTAGCCTTTCATCACGATCGGCCCACGCAGCGCAATCTCGCCCGCCGCCGGCCCCCCTTCTTCGATCGGCTGAGGATCGATGATCTTGACTTCCACGGTTGGAAACGGCGGCCCGACCGAGCCGATGACAACTTTTCCGGGACGATTGAGGAATGCCCCCCCGGTTGTCTCGGTGAGCCCATAGGCGTTCAGTATGTCAATGCCGAAGGATTGGAAGTCGCGCGCAATCGCTGTGTCGAAGCGCGATCCGCCCGTCACCAGATAGCGCATGCGCTTGCCGAACGTGGCGTGAATCTTCCCGAAGAACACCTTGCCCGCATTGATTCCGACTCGACGAAGCGTCCGATTGAGCTCCATCAGCGTGCGAACCAGCCGAAGCGTAAGCTTCCCGCGCGTGTTCAGTTCCTTGAAAATTTTCTCGTGAATCAGATAGAAAAATTGCGGGACAACACAGAATGCCGTGATCCCCCGCTCCTGCAGCGCCCGCAACAACTCGGTCGTATTCAAGGTTTCCAGGTAAACAACGCGCGCGCCATTGAATAGAGGCAGAAATAGGTTCGCCATCTGTGCCAGCACGTGGAACATCGGCAAAATTCCCAGCAGAGCGTCCTGGGGCCCAATGTGGATTACCTGGAACACCGCGTTGGCCTCGCCGACCAGATTGCCGTGAGTCAGCATGACGCCCTTGGGGTCGGCCGTTGTTCCGGAAGTGTAAAGCAGCGCCGCCAGATCGCTTTCCGTCGGGACGACCGGTTTGAATCCGCTCGAGCCCGCTGCAAAGATCGAATCCAGATTGGCAACAGGCTTCGCCCCTCCGCCGGATTTAACAGGTGTAGCAGCCTGCTCACCCGCTGCCGTAGTCATCACCAACCCAACCGGCAGTCCTTCCGCCGCTTGCTGTGCCACTGCCAGATGCTTCGCATCGCAGAAGAGAACCAACGCCCCGCTATCCTTCAACAGCTTGGCAACCTGGTCGGCGTGGAAAGCAGTATCGAGAGGAACCGCCACCCGTCCCGCACAGATAATCCCCAGATAAGCCGCCACCCACCGCGGATGGTTCGCCGCCAGGATAGCAACTCGCGCATCGCGGTCCACCCTCCCCGCGAGCCAGCTCCCAACGCTCTCCGCCATCCGCTGGAGTTCGGCAAAAGTGAGGCTCTCTGTGTGGTCCTGCCGCTGGATTTCCAGAGCGATCTTCTCGGGAAACTGCCGGGCCGATTCCTGAAACCGCTCGTAAAAGGTGGGCATGGGTCGCAGGTGAATATACTAGAGACAACAGCTTGAAGACTAGGAGCGTGAGTGCCGACGCGGCTCCTCTCGCATCTAATATGCTAGGCTTAAATTCATAGACTTAAGACCAGTGTCCTCTAAAGGATTTCGCTTTTGATCAACACCCTGTTAGGCAAAGTTTTTGGCACTAGGAACGAGCGCGAAGTCAAGCGCATGCTGCCTCGTGTCGAGGCCATCACCGCGCTCGAGCCGGAGATGCACAAGCTCTCGGACGAACAGCTGCGGGCCAAGACGGAAGAATTCCGCGCACGCATCCAGGAGCGCCTCAAACACATTGCCGACGAGCCGGACGCCGACCCCGACCGCCAGAAGCAGATCGACGCCGAACGCAATCAAGCGCTGAGAGAAGCCCTAGACGAGTTGCTGGTGGAGGCGTTTGCAGTCGTCCGCGAAGCCGGACGCCGCGTCCTCAACATGCGCCACTTCGATGTGCAGTTGATTGGCGGCATGGTGTTGCACGAAGGCAAGATCGCCGAAATGAAAACCGGCGAAGGTAAGACGCTGGTCGCGACCCTTCCCGTTTATCTTAACGCACTCGGCGGACGCGGCGTCCATGTTGTCACCGTCAACGACTACCTGGCCAAGCGCGACTCCGAGTGGATGGGCAAGCTCTACAAATTTCTCGGACTAAGCGTCGGCGTCATCGTCCACGAACTCGACGACGAAGAGCGCCGCGAAGCCTACGCTGCCGACGTCACCTACGGCACCAACAACGAGTTCGGCTTCGACTACCTCCGTGACAACATGAAGTTCGACTTGCGCGACTGCGTGCAGCGCGTACACAACTTCGCCATCGTCGACGAAGTGGACTCCATCCTGATTGACGAAGCCCGCACCCCGCTCATCATCTCCGGCGCCAGCGAAGAGTCCACCGACAAGTACTACAAAGTGAACCGCATTATCCCCAAGCTGGAAAAAGGCGAAGAGGTCGACACCGCCCCCGGCGAGCCCAAAGTGCTCACCGGCGACTTCGTCGTGGACGAGAAACACCGCAACATCACCGTTACCGAAGACGGTTGGGAGAAAGTCGAAAAGTTGCTCGGCATCGGCAACATCGCCGACCCTGAGAACTGGGCGCTCAAACACCACGTCGATACCGCGATCAAGGCGCACGCGCTCTATCGCCGGGACGTCGAATACGTAGTGAAAGACGGCGAAGTCATCATCGTCGACGAATTTACCGGACGCCTCATGCCCGGCCGCCGCTGGTCCGACGGCCTCCACCAGGCCATCGAAGCGAAAGAGAACGTCAAGATCGAGCGCGAGAACCAGACCCTCGCAACCATAACTTTCCAGAATTATTTCCGCATGTACCAGAAACTGGCTGGCATGACTGGCACGGCGGAAACCGAAGCGCCGGAGTTTGAGAAGATTTACAAGCTCGAAGTAACGGTCATCCCGACCAATCGTCCCCTGTTGCGTATCGAAAATCCCGATATCGTCTATCGCACCGAGAAGGAAAAATATTTCGCGGCTGCCGACGAAATCCAAAAGCTCCACGATTCCGGGCAGCCCGTGCTGGTCGGCACCACCTCGATCGAAAAATCCGAACGCTTATCCGAACTGCTTAAGAAAAAGGGAATCAAGCACGTCGTTCTGAACGCCAAGTATCACGAGCGCGAAGCCGAAATCGTCGCCCAGGCGGGACGCAAGGGCATGGTCACGATTGCCACCAACATGGCCGGCCGCGGCACCGACATCCTGCTCGGCGGCAATCCCGAATTCATGGCCAAACAGGAATGTGTGAAGAAGGGAATCGCCCAGCCTCTGCGCGCCGCGCAAGGCAAAGTCGGCGCCGACGTAGACGACTCCAACCGCACGCTCTGGTACTACGCTGGCAACGAGTATGCGGTTCCGACCGATCAGTGGAGTGAAATTCTTGCCCGCTACGAAACCGATACCGATCGCGAGCACAACGAAGTCACCAGCGTCGGCGGCTTGCACATCCTCGGTACCGAGCGCCACGAAGCCCGACGCATCGACCACCAGCTGCGCGGACGCGCCGGCCGGCAGGGTGATCCGGGATCGTCGCGTTTCTATCTGTCGCTCGAAGACGACCTGATGCGCATTTTCGCCAAGGAGTGGGTGTCGAACTTGCTTCAGCGTCTCGGCATGGAAGAAGGTGTGCCTATCGAATCGCGCATGATCACGCGTCGCATCGAAGCCGCCCAGAAAGCCGTCGAAGGCCAGAACTTCGAATCCCGCAAACACCTGCTCGAATACGACGACGTCATGAATAAGCAACGCGTCGCCGTCTATGGCCTGCGCCGTCGGCTGCTCGAAGGCCTGGACCAGAAAGATCTCATCATCGAGGACTACGTCTCCGGCATTCTGGGTGACCTTCTCCAACAGTACTGCCCGGAGAAAGCCCACGTCGATGACTGGGACCTGAAAGGCCTGAAAGAAGCTGTCTTTACCAAGTTCGGCGTCGACATCTATGCCGAAGGCGTGAAGCCGGAAGAGATGAGCCGCCAGGAACTCGGCGACACCATCTTCGACAAACTCAAAGAGCGCTACGACGCCAAAGAAAAGCTCATCGGCGCCGACGCCATGCGCTACCACGAGCGTACCATCATGCTGAGCGTGATCGACGCGCAATGGAAAGACCACCTCCTCAGCATGGACCACCTGAAAGAAGGCATCGGCCTGCGTGGCTACGGCCAGCATGACCCGCTGGTCGAGTACAAGCGCGAGTCCTTCGACATGTTCGAGGAGATGATGCAGCGCTTCCAGGAAGAGACCGTCCGAATCCTCTACCTGATGCAAATCCTGGACCGTCCTCCCGATTCCGGCGCTATGCCCGGCGGCAGACCCGAAGACCCGTACGGTCAGGGCCCTGACGCTGGCGTACCCTCGCTCATCACTGGCGGCCGAGGAGGCAACGGACGCCCCCCACGCCAAATCGCGACTTCCGTCGACGACATCGAAGAAGCTTTCCAGCGCAAGAAGAAACGCGAACTCGAACAAGCCCGCATGGCGGGCGCCGGCGACATGCAGACTGTCCAGCAAATCGTGCGCTCTGGCGAAAAAGTAGGCCGCAACGATCCTTGCCCCTGCGGCAGCGGCAAGAAATACAAAAAGTGCTGCGGCGCCAACGCGTAAAGGCCCGATATTTACTTCAGGGCCGGGTTGTTGCACTGCGGCAAGTACGGCTTACGGCTGCAGACTCCCAATTTCTCCGGTTCAGGTTTCCCGTTCGCCCTTGCCATGCAGTGTGGCGGGCGTTTCGTTGGTTCTTCTTGCCACCACGCAAGGTAGATCGCCTTGAAATGCCCCCGGGGATTTATTTTGACTTGCACGTGCAGTTGCGTCGGATCACACGAGTCGACCTCGACGACGTGCGTGTTAACGGTGGACATATCCGTGAAGCGATCGTCCACAATTTCGCGGAAGTGTAACTGCGAATAGTCAGTGGGAGGCGCGGGAGGTTGCGTCGGTATGTCCATGTCGATAGCGGTTGGAGTCTGTCCCCCTCCATCGTCACAAACCTGGATTACCTGGGGATGCTTGCGAACCAGCGGTGGAGGCACTCGACGAATCGAATCGAGTGGGTGAATTTCAAGCCAGCCGCCATGGCTTTTGTAATGGTAGTCCCAGCATGTGCTTCGCCAGTACTCAGCGGTGTGGGGATTTGTATCCTCGTGCAAATGGCCCGAGTCTTCAACCAGCGCACCTGACAGGATCACGTAGTCGTCATCTTGCAGATCCGATGTGAGATTGAAAGGCCGTTTTACGTCAAACGGCCACACAATGTCCGAAGCGGCCGGGTCAGGATTGGGAACCCAGCCCGGCGGGGTTTGGCCAGCATGGTTGGATTTATGCCACGCGTTTAGCTCCACATTCATATAATCTGCGGCATGTCCCACCGTTAGAAATGTCCCAGCGTTTGGAGCAGCGCCTCCCGTCAGCGGAATCGGCTGTTTCGGATGAATGACGTTATCGCCCCAGGTATACCAGCGGCCCGGCATGGAAGCGGAGTTCAGCCCGTCGGTGGTCGGCTGGTAGTTTCGCTCGATGAAGTCGTTGTCAAGCCAGATGCCGTAGTGAAGATCCTCAGCATCGTTGCTGCCCGTCGGGACAGGCGCCTGGACGAGCCACCCGGCCAAGGTAATGTGATCAAGGATCAGTGCTCCATCGGGACCATCCCGTGGATGTTTTTGATCAGGCACTGGGTTTCCGCTCGCAAACAAGACTGTGCTGGGTTGAGCTGTTGGGTTCGGTTGCCGGAGAATGTTGAACGTCGCGGGCACGGCCTCTTTTTGCGTGCCCGTCAGATTCTGATCTTGAGAAATATTTGCAATCGACAGCGAGTAGTCTACCGCAGCTTGTTGAGCCGCAGGCAGGATTACCAGTACACGCCAGAAGAAATTTGGGTCTGCTCCGCTAACAGGAACTACGTTTTGCACGTGGAAATAACCATCGAGTTCGGGATGCGCGGCAGTGTCCGTGACCTGAGCCAGCATTTGAGTGCCGATTCCTACCCCGACATTGGTCGGATACGGCGCTCGGAAGCGCAGCTCCATCCTTCGTCCCGGCAACATTTGAAATATTCCAGACGGACGAAAGGGCGCGATTTCATTGTGGTCAATGTCTAGAATTGTTTCTAGGATTGGCGTCTGGGCTGGCGGGAGAGTCACTTGCACAGGTGTCGGTGTCGGACATTGTCCCATTAGCGCACAAAACAACGCTGCGAAGAAAATACCGCCCGACCATGGACGAAAGCGGGAGGAAATCATGGGCCGAACCCTCCGACAAAGCGTGATGCATTGAAACCGAGAAATCCAAGGGAAGGAATACCCGTCCTAGCGACGAGCAACGGATGGGATTTATCTATCAGGGAAGCGAGGCCAACGATATCATTGGGGGAAATTGTGTGTCAATACTGCGGTCAGCGTGTGGAATGCAAGTGCGGGGAGTAAGAAACACTAGTGCCGCAAGAATTCCAGCTCTACGGTTGGTTGCATTGCATAGTGTTGGGGGCAGTCCCTCTCGTTGCCGCTGCCCTCGGATTCTGGAGCCGCAGACATCCTGGCTCAGCACTTGCTATTCGAATCACGTTATCTTCAGTTTTAATCAGTGATGGTCTTAGTTGGTACTGCTATCGCTACTTTGTCCAGGGCGTCCGCTTCCCCGAAATCCTCCCGCTCGAACTCTGCGACGCGTCCTTCTGGCTGACGGCCGCGGCCCTGCTCACTCTCGAAGAGCACACCTTCGACCTGGCGTACTACTGGGGCATCGCCGGCTCCGGAATGGCCATATTGACGCCCTATCTTCGCGCGCCCCTCCGCACCTATCAATCCTTCCAGTACTTCGCTGGACACTCCCTGCTGATTGTCGGAGTTCTCTACCTGATCTGGAGCCGCCAGTCGCAGCCGCGCGTGCGCTCCTGGTGGTTTGCATGGTGGTCCCTCAACGTCTATGGCGTGGTGGTTGCGCTATTTGACTTCCTCGGCGGCACGAACTTCATGTACTTACGCCAGAAGCCGGCATCATCCTCGCTCTTTGATGTCCTGGGACCGTGGCCGTGGTACGTCGTCGGCGCCGATCTCGTCGCGCTCGTTCTTTTCCGTCTGATGCAGTTACCATTCTCTTCGCGCGGCCGGGCCGACGTTTCACGTTAACCTGTGCAGAAGGGCTTCTTGACACAGGACGCCGGTCTTCTCCGCGACCTCTGCGTTTCTCCGCGGTCAAGCGCCTTTTCTCCGCACCGCCCGAAAAGTCATCTCCTTAGCCCGGTTGCCCGTCCGCCGCTTCCATTCGAAGAACATGGGGGCATACGTCTGCGTGATGTAATTCTCCCGCGTGATGCCCAGCGAGCGCGCCGTCCGATCAATCCAATGCGCTCCACCTTCGATCTCTGCGAAGTCTCCAATCGGAGTCTTATCCACCACTACATGCCCGTTGCCATCACTCCATTCCGCCCGATACTTTTCATAGTGGAACGTTGGCTTGAAGCCTAGGGCGCGCAGCACGCCATCCATCTGCTCGCCGTCCTCCACTCGCGTTTCCAGCTCTACACGAACCTTATGGCGTCCGGTTGTCCCCTTCGCCTTATGAGTCAAAATCCATTCCTCACCGTACTGACGTAGCCGCAGCAACTCGCCCCGTTTGCGCAGTTTCTGACCGGGTAGATCGTAGAGCGTGTTCATCTCATGGGTAGACGGCGTGACCTGCCTGAAGCCTGCTCGTTTCAACGCGCGCGTCAACGCCCTCAAGTCAGATATTCGAAACTTGATCTCGATTTCCTTGGGAGATGACATGGTCGAATTTCAAGCAGCTCTGGGACCGCTGAGTAGAGGAACTTAAACCGCCCGCACATCCAACAGCGCCAGCCAGTACTGAATTGACTGGAGAGCAAAGCCGCAAAGAATGAATCCTATTCCGAAAGCTGCCAGCCGTCGCTCCGGAAGATTGTCGGCATAGAACTCAAAGTAAGGATTGACAGTAATCCCGACACCCGTTACTACGCCCGTCAACAGCCCGACCCGAATCGCAAAAAACCAGGCATGATCAACATGGTGTACGAGCGCGCTGCAAATTAGCGCCGTCGCAATGTAGCCCACTGTCCGCTTGACCGTTCCCCAAAACTGACGGCGAGTGAGGCGCGGCCGCCGCGTCGCGGAGTAGTCAATAGCCGGACGCATGCCGTGGGAGTAAGCGATGATTTGGCCGATCGTGATGAGAGTCGCAAATGCGATGGCAAATTGGAACCCCAGCATCCGATAAAGTCCTACCCCGAAACCCAGTCCGCGTATCGCGCTGAATAGGGCTTCCCACCACCCCGAATAGTGATCCCGTCCACGAGCCGCTCGATTAAGCTCAATAGCGACAGGGACTCCGGTGGCGATCCCAGAAATGATGCCGAAGAAGAGACCGAGCCCGATGCCATAGCCAAGCCCGAATACCACCGAATACGTCACGATTCGCGTAAGCAGTCGCAGGGGACCATGCTGACCGCCCAACAGGTCGTAAGCCAGATAGAGACTCCCCAGCAAGTCCAGTGAGATGCCAGCAATGCTGAAGGCTGCGACCGTATGGTGGTCCATGATGATTAGGCAGGAAGGACAGTTTCGGCGAAAGCGGATTTTCTGCCGCTCTCGAACTTGTCACTTAACTTTCTCTTTCGGTTCGATCGTGGGCTCTCGCTCCCGCCGCTGGAACCAGCTCATGTGCGGCAACTCGCGCTCGACGTTCCGCCGCTTCGCAATCAACTCCGCCGTGATCGCCACCGCAATCTCTTCCGGAGTGATCGCCCCGATATCCAGCCCAACCGGCGCATGGACGCGGTCAAACAGTTCGGGAGCCAACCCTTCCTTCTGAAGCTCCTTGAAGATCGTGATCGTTTTTCGCTTCGACCCGATCATTCCGATGTAGCGCGCCGGAGTCTGTACCGCCCACCGCAGCACCCGCATGTCGTCGTGATGCCCACGCGTCACGATCACAACGTATGCCGATTCGCTGAGCTGCAGCCGCGAAGTCACTTTGTCGAAGTCTTCCGCGATCACTTCCTGCGCCTCGGGAAAGCGCTCGCGGCTGGCATAAACTTCCCGATCCTCCACTACGATGATGTCAAACCCCACAATTCGCGCAACTTTGTAAAGACTGGCAGCGACATGACCTGCACCGAATATATAAAGTTCTGCTGGAGGTAGCACCGGCTCGACAAAAATCTCCAGCGTCCCTCCGCACACGAGCCCGCTATCGTACTTCGGATCTTGATTCAGATCGAAAGTAAGCGTGCGCGGCTTCTCCGATTCCATCACCTCGCGCGCGGCTTGCCAGACTTCAGCTTCCACGCATCCGCCGCCGATGGTTCCGACGATCGAGCCGTCATCCCGCACCAGCATCTTGGCTGTTTTGAACGAAGGAATGGACCCACGCACGTTGACGATGGTCGCCACCGCCCCGCGCTGCCCGTCCTTCCGCAGCCGGACGATCTCTTCGTAGATATCCACAGCTGTGATTATGGGTTGGTGAACAGGCGTAGGTCAATCAGGACAAAACAAAAGCCCCGGTCATCACTCCGGGGCTACGGGTGCTAATCCAGTCGGTTCTAACTAACACGGCTTGCCAAACCTTCTTTATGATCGGCTCGGCAAAACGACCTGTCAAGCGTTACTTTGGTGAGCAGCGTGCGGAGGGCCAGCGGAGTCGAACCGCAGCGGGCTGATGAGCCGTTCACCGGAACAACTGCTGTGCCGTGCATCACAACACTTTTGGTACATTTCCAAATAACACTCTGTTCCAAATAGGGAACGAACGACCGTTAGCGCAGGAGTCCCATGAAAGCCGTCCGCATCCACCAATTCGGTGGACCCGAAGTTCTCACCTACGAAGACGTCCCCGATCCCAGGCCCCGCAAAGACCAGGTCCTGGTCCGTGTCCGCGCCTGTGCCATGAACCATCTTGATCTCTTCGTACGCAAGGGCCTGCCCGGCGTGAACCTGCCCCACATTCTGGGCAGCGACATCGCCGGAGAAATCGTCGAACTCGGCGAGTACGTCACTGGCCTTAAGCAAGGGCAGCGCGTTCTCCTGGCGCCGATGCACTTCTGCAATCACTGCCCGAAATGCGTCGCTGGACTCCAGAACCAATGCCGTATTTTCACCGTGCTCGGCAACGCGGTGGACGGCGGCAACTGCGCTCTGATTGCCGTTCCGGCCGTCAACGTAATTCCTATTCCCAACTCGCTCGACTTCAACCAGGCCGCCAGCGTGCCACTAGTGTTTCTGACTGCCTGGCACATGCTCACCGGCCGCGCTGCCATTCGCCCCGGCCAGACCGTGCTCATCCTCGGCGCCAACTCGGGCGTCGGCATCGCTGCCATTCAGATCGCCAGGATGTTCCAGGCCCGCATCATCACTACCGCCGGCGACGATCGCAAGATGGAAGCGGCGCGTGAACTGGGAGCCGATTATGTCATCAACCACTACCAGCAGAAGATTTCGCAGGAAGTCCGTAAGATCACGAATTTCGAAGGCGTGGACATCGTCCTCGAGCACGTCGGCGCCGCTACGTGGGGCGAAAGCGTGAAGTCGCTGAAAGCAGCCGGCACGCTCGTCACCTGCGGCGCCACCACCGGACCGAAAGTTGAACTCGATCTGCGTTTTCTGTTCTCACGACAGCTCTCGCTGCTCGGTTCCTACATGGGCACCATGAGCGAGCTCCACGAAGTTCTCAGCCACGTGTTTGCCGGACGCCTCAAGCCCGTGATCGACCACATCTTTCCTCTGAAAGACATCCGCATTGCCCACGAATACATGGAGAAGAGTCAGATGTTCGGCAAGATCGTTCTGAACCCATAAAAGACGGGAGCCGCCCCGGGTTTTCCCCTGTGTTCCCCCGTGTCCCCTGTGGTTCAAGCTCTTCCTCGCGTCCGAAAGCGACGTGTTTGTTAAAATAGTCCCATGGCGCACGAAGTCAGCTACGGCCCCTACGTCGACATCCAAAACGGCAAGAAGGTCGTCAGGGAATTGACCTTCGGCGATGCCGCGCCTGAAGGTATTGTCCTGACCACGCTCGACTCCGCCATCAACTGGATGCGCAAGAGTTCCATCTGGCCCATGACCTTCGGCCTGGCTTGCTGCGCGATCGAGATGATGTCCATGGGCGCCTCGCGCTTCGACATTGCCCGCTTCGGAGCTGAAGTTTTCCGCCCCTCGCCCCGCCAGTCAGATCTGATGATCATTGCTGGCCGCGTCTCGCAAAAAATGGCTCCCGTCATCCGCCAGCTTTGGGAGCAGATGCCCGAGCCGAAGTGGGTGATCTCGATGGGTGCGTGCGCGACGTCAGGTGGGGTATTCAACAATTACGCGCTGGTGCAGAGCGTCAACCAGGTCATTCCCGTGGACATCTATGTCCCCGGTTGCCCGCCTCGTCCGGAGCAGCTCATTTATGCGATCACGCTGCTGCAGCAGAAAATCATGATCGAGCGGAACACCATCAAGAAGGCGCTGAATCTGGTCCCGGCCACCGAGTAGCGAATCTCGAACCACTAGCCACCAATTACTGGTTCTACTGGCTCTTCGTCGCTAGCTGCCGCTCCGGCGGCGTCATCTGATTCCACACCGCGCTCAGATCTTTTTCCAGGATCGAATTGTTCGGGTCAGCTTGCAGGGCGCGCGCAAACCAGCGATACGAGCTGGGCAAGTCGCGAGGCACGCAGTGTCCGGTCGCGTACATGGTGCCCATCGTGCTACGCGCTTTGGCGTGCTGTTTGTCAGATGCCATTTTCAGATACTTGAGTGCATTCCCGCAGTCTTCCGTTCCGTTGCGTCCGTACAGGTAGGTCTCGCCCCGGCGGAAGAGCGCTTCGCCGGAGTCAGCTCCGGCCTCCGGCGCTATCTTCGTGGCAGGCATGCGTTCTGCTCTCACCTCATGCCGCGCCGGAGTAGGAACTGGAGTCACCGGCTTTGGCGGATTCTCAGTCTCAGGCTCCGCCGTCTTGGCCTCCGAGGGTTTAGCCGTCACGACCGGCGCCTTTGTTTGAGGAGACGCATTTGCCTTCTCAGGCTGATTTTCCGGAATTACCGGTTGCACCGGAGCCGCGTTTTTCTCGGTGCTTTTTTCGTCCTGCTTCAGTTCGGGATTCTTAGGGGGAGTGTTGGCAGCATCACTCCCAGGTGCCGTTATTTCAGCCGCCGGCTTCCCATTCCCGATGACACCAACATAGTTCCTATAGGTCCACCAGCCCGCGACTCCGAGCGCCGCCAGGAGAACAATCGTGAGCAAGACTTCTTTTCCCGCAGACCTGGGCTCGGGCTGATCATAAGAAGCCAAGCCAGAAAAAGCTCGCTCTCGTAGAACATCCACATTGCCTTGATCCAAGCCGAGTAGGGAAGGGCCGCTGATCGGCGGGGTCGGCTCGCTAGCCGCCCGGGGCGGTGCTGCAGGCGCTGCCGGAGCTGCCGATGGCGTCACGATACCGGAGTTCGCAACCGAGCGACTCTCGGCGGCGCGCGGTGTTTGAATCGAAACTGGGGCCGTCGCTCTCCTGGCCGGTTCGAGAATCGTGCCGCACATCCCGCAAAATAGGAAGTTGCTCGAATTGACCTCGCCGCATTTCGGACAAATCACTGACGCTTCTCCGATTTCGATCTTCCTAGAGTGTAACTCTGAAGATGCCATGACGTTGAAAGATGCGATGCCACGCAGGTCAGTTGTCCCTGGGCAGGCCTCAAGGAGGTCGAATTCATATTAAAATTTCACGACTCGTACAACCTATGGCAAAACATCCCAAGAACCAGAAGCCTATCGTCAAGACGTACTCCGCGCCGCTCGAACGCCTACGCTCGGGATTGGGGTGGGTGATCGCCTACCTCCCGTTCGACGCTGCGAGCGTGTGGGGGAGCGGCCGCCCGAAGGTAAAAGGCGAAATCAACGGCTTCGCTTTTCGGACCTCGCTATTCCCCACGCGCGACGGCAGACACTTTCTGTTAATCAACAAGCGCATGCAGAAGGGGGCACATGCGTTTGAAGGCACCGTCGCGCGCTTTCGCCTGGAACCCGACACCGACGAGCGCACGGTTACCATCCCTGCGGAACTGAAGCGCGTCTTCAGCCAGGAGCGCCCGCTTCTCCGCTGCTTCGACAAACTGAATTACTCAACCCGCAAGTGGATCGCGGACTGGGTCAGCGGCGTAAAGAGCGCCGACGCCCGCGTCCGCCGGTCTGAGCAGGTCGCCGAGCAGTTGCTGTCCACCATAGAAGCGGAACGCGAGCTGCCGCCCATGATACAACTCGCTTTTGCGCGCAATCCCCGCGCCCGCGAAGGCTGGGAACAAATGTCCAATACCGCCCGTCGCGGCCAACTACTCGCCATTTTCTACTACCGCACTCCGGAAAGCCGCGCGCGGCGTCTCTCCAAAGTAGTCGAAGCCGCCGCCGCGTTTGCGGAAAAGAAAGCCGACAAACGAAACTCATGAGCGACCACTTGGGTGAGAAACTGTTGTATCTCTCGCAATCGGAAGTCGCGGCCGCGGGCCCAGCTATGGCCGAGATCATCGCCGCCCTCGAGCGCATGTTCCGAGAAAAAGGCGAAGGCCGTGTCGAAATGCCGCCGAAAATCGGCATCCATCCGCTGCCCGATGCCTTTATCCACGCCATGCCCGCGGCCATCCCTGCACAGAAGGCGGCGGGGGTGAAGTGGGTGGGAGGGTATCCCGGGAATAGCAAGCGCGGTTTGCCATACATCACCGGCGTGCTGATCCTCAACGACTTTGAAACCGGCATCCCGATCGCGCTCATGGATGCCACCTGGATCACCGCCAAGCGCACCGGCGCTGCGACCGCTGTCTCCGCAAAATTGCTGGCGCGGCCCGACTCAGCCACCGTCGGTATTCTCGGCTGCGGCGTGCAAGGGCGTAGCAACCTGGAAGCGTTGAAGGTCGTATTCCCATTGAAGAAAGTTTATGCCTATGACACTCACGCCGACCGCAGCGCCCATTACGCGCAAGAAATGTCTTTTCAGTTGGGAATCGAAACCGTTCCGGTAACCGACCCGAAGCAAGCTGTCGTCAACAGCGACATCGTGGTCACTGCCGGCCCCATCCTGCGCAGGCCGCACGCGACCATCCAGCGCGGATGGCTACGCGAAGGTGCATTTGCATCGCTGGTTGACTTCGACTCCTATTGGCACCCCGACGCCCTCCACCAGGTCGACAGATTCTGCACCGACGACGTCCCGCAACTCCATTACTACCGCGATATCGGATACTTTCAGAACATCCCATCCATCCATGCCGACCTCGGAGAATTAGTCACCGGCCACAAACCAGGTCGCCAGAGCCCGAAAGAACGCACCATCGCCTGTAATCTTGGCCTTGCCCTCGATGACATGGCGACCGCCCCGCTGATCTATCAGCGCGCGCTCGAGAAGGGAATCGGGAACTGGCTGCCGTTGTAGTCTGTGCGTCGCAATCTCAAACGAGCAGACCTTGTCGGCTGTCTCGAAGCCACCATGCTCGAGGCGAGTTTTCGACAGAGTTCGGCGCAGCCAGTCTTTACTTGGCTGCGGCGTGGTGGTCGTAACTGATAACCCGCGTAATTTTCCACGCGCCGTCCTTGTAACGCCACAAATGAATGAACTTCCCCTCGCCGACTTGCTCTGTGTCCTCATGCCCCGGGTGGTGGAAGCGGTGTACACCCATCTCTACCGCGCCATAGCCCTTCATGAGATACACCTGTAGGGTTCCTGGAACGAGTTCTCGGGTCACTTTGCCGCAGATATTCTTTTTTACGCTATCGGTCAAGTCTACTTTGCCGAGGGTCACTCCACCCTGGTCGTGATAAAACTCCACGTCGTCGACAAAGAATAAGGCGAACTTTTCCAAATCACAACGGTTATAGGCATCGAAAAGGGCGGCATCGAGCGATGCAATCGCCTTGTTGAGTTCCGCCTGGGACTGAATGCTTTCCAGCGACTGGACTGCCTGAGCATCGGCCTGGATGCCGCACAAAGCGAATACTGGAAACAGCAACAGCGTTCTCGCCACAGTGAAGAATTTCTTCATGAGACTCCCCTGAGTGCGCAGTTACCCCGGAGATTACGTCACCCAGTAGCAGAATGTTCCCCAGCATGCACACTTGTTGCTAGCGCACAGGACGTGCTCCTGCGAGCCCTGGCAACGCATCGAGCGCCTCGACCACATCGTCGAATGGTTCGTAAATACCTGATGGGAGTTCCGCACTCGGAATACGACGTGTGGCCAGACAAGCAAGAAGTAAGGCGCCATAGACAAGAAATTGATTTCGGAGAGGGGAATGGCTTCGGGCTGCGAGGACCTCGCGAATGTGGACACCACGGTCGACAGCGCTGTGGAAGAGCGGCCCTTCAGGGCCGCGTAAGCTTGGGAGTGCGGCGGGCTTTAGCCCCTGAGGGTTCGCGCTTCGCGAGTCCATGAGAATTTTGAAACCGCGTCAGACCTTCCACCCGATTCTTCGCATCAACGCAGAGAGTCTTTCGTCGCTGCGTAATCCGTCGAAGACCGGCTCGGAGTTGAGCTCGATCAAGTCGGGATTTCCCCCTTCATAAGCCAGTTCCAGCCACTGGAACGCTTTCTCTTTGTTGCCGCCGGCGGCATAGATCTTGGCCACGTTGTAGGGCAGCACGTACCGCTTTCCCATCGGTTCCTGAAGCTTGCGAATGATCGTCTGTGCCGCTTTGTTCTTTCCGGCTGCAGCGTAGGCCATCGCCAGCGCCGCCAGTGTTTCCGTGCTCTGGTCGGAGAGCTTGACAGCCGTTTTTAATTCCCTGATGGCCTGCTCGAATTTGCGCTGCTGGATCCGTACCAGCCCCATCCGCATGTGCGGCAGGAAATGATCGGGACTGATCTCATGCGCGCCTTCCAGCACCTTCATTGCCTGATCGTATCGGCGTGCAAGGTACAGGATCATCGCCAACGACGCCCCAATCACCGGCGACAGCGGATCCATCAGGTAAGCTTTCTGTGTCATCGCGATGGCTTCGTCCGGCCTCCCCATCGACATCAGGAATTCGCCATACCAGTAGTAGACAATCGCTTGCGTGGGATTCAATTCGATGGCCCGTTGAAAATCCTGCTCCAGCCCTTCCCAATCCCAGTCGTGCAACCGGACGTGCGCCAGCGATCCCTGTGCCTCTCCGAGTTCACGATCAAGACGGAGTGCCGTCTCCGCCGCCGTCTTGGCTTTTCGAAACGTCTCCTTGGCCGGGACCATGCCGCGGCAGGCCAGCATCACGTACGAATCTGCGATGCCCGCATAAGCGGAAGCGTATTCGGGATACTGTCGGATCGCCTCCTCATATTGCGCGATGCTCTTCCGCATGCCCTCTTCGGTGCGCTTGTTCCACAAGTGACGGCCTTTCAAATAGGCCTCATAGGCTTCGGGTGCAACCTCGGGGGTTGCTGCATGACGCCGCTCTCCACGCGACGTCAGCTTCACCTGGATTTGCCGGGCGATCGCCCGCGCCACTTCACTCTGCAACTTCAGAATATCTCCGAGGCTGCGGTCGTAATTTTCAGCCCACACATGCGTCTCGTCGCTCACCTGGATCAGCTGGGCCGCAATCCGCACTCGCCCCCGGTCTCGCCGAACACTCCCTTCCAAAATGTGCGACACTTCCAGTTCGCCGCCGATTTCCCGAATACCTTTCTTCGTACCCTTGTATTTCATCGCCGACGTGCGCGCGATCACTCCCAGCCGCTCCGGGTTCAACTGGCCCAACTCCGTAATCATTTCTTCGGTCAGTCCATCGCTGAAGTACTCCTGCTTGATGTCTCCACTCAGATTCTCGAAGGGCAGCACTGCCAGCATTAATTTTTCGGACGCTATCGGCTTCGCCCTTTCCATTGCTCGCTCGACTGCTGCCACAAAGCGGTAGCCTCGCTTCGACACGGTAGCAATGTACTGCTGTCCGTTGCCTTCGCCTTGCAGCGCTTTGCGAAGAATAAAAATGGTGCGCGTCAGACTACCTTCTTCGACAAACGAATCCCGCCAGACCTGCTGGAGTAGATCTTCTTTCGCGAGCACGCTGCCGGCGTTTTCGACCAGCAGCAGGAGCGTATCGATAGCCTTGGGCGGAAGCGGGACCGGCGCGCTGCCTCGAAAAAGCATGCGCCCCTTGGCCTCAAGCCGGAATCCGCCGAACTCGTAATAACCTGTTCCTACCATCGCAAGCCCCGCCTCAAGCGGGTGTTTGTCGGCCCCGCACTGGAATTGCTCGCGCCTCCGCAACCAGTTCATCCACCTGCTGCAACACATCCTTTGCCGACATCAGTTCGAAGTGGTCGGTTTTATCCGAGACGCGAATCGCAGTTTCCGGGAACTCTCCGCCGAGAATGCCGCTGTCAAGATTCTCGAATCTCAGCCGGGCGAGCGCGGCCGCCGACCTGGGATCGTTGGGGAATACCAGGCGGAGCGCCCGCACCCTGTCGCGCGCGCCCTGGAACCATCGCGCGAACGTCTCGAATCCCGGTGTCTCCCGGAATGGTCTCACGATGTCTGCAGCCGCCCGCTGCAACACGCCGATATCCCCTTGGAATTTGCGCAGCACTCTTACCAGATATTCGTGAATGTTCAGCCACTGCTCCAGCGAAGTGGCCGATTCCGTAATCCGCCTCAGATCAGCCACGGATATCTCGGGATACTCCGGAGCGAGACCCGCGAGCACTCCCGAGATCGTGCATGTATCGAGACATAGATTGCACTCAAGGGACAGGAATGCGTCAATCGCCGGCCCCGGCTCGTCCGTTGCCCTGAGTAGAAGCTCAAAACCCATGTCCGCTCCCAAGGAGAAGCCAACCAACACAATGGTCGTCGGTCGGAGGGATGTGGCAAGTTCCCGCAGCAATTCGCGCAAGATTACAACATGATCGGCAAGCGACAGAGAAATTCGCCCGCGGCGTTCTGGTTCGCAGCCATACAGCGTCGGGCTGATGCCCCGGTACGGCAACTGCGTCAGAACGGGCTCGAAATCCCGGTGGTCCAGCCCCAGACCGTGCAGGAAGAACACCAGCACGTCGGAGCGCATCTGGTTATCCACGTAGCGCAAGTGGTCGCCGATGATGAGCGGATCGAGTGTCGAACGATTGAGCTTGCGGCAGACCCGGTCCGTAAGCCTGAAGTCACTCTTGATGAGCGCGTGGGCTGTGTCCTCGGCAGCAAAGGCTCTGCTGGTTTGTGCATTCGGGGGAAGGGAGTCGGTCGATTGGCCTCGCACACATCCCGTTTCGTTTACCATCGCGGTGAAGCGATAACCCCGTCTTGATAGTGTTGCGATGAATTCCTGGCCGTTGCCATCGTCGAGCGCCTTGCGAAGGATTGAAATGGTTCTGGTAAGGCTGCCTTCTTCGATAAAAATATTAGGCTAGACGCCTCGGAGCAGCTCTTCTTTGGTGACTACTCGGCCGGCATTCTGAACTAGAACGGCGAGGGTTTCCGCGACCTTAGGCGGAAGCGGCACTGCTACGTTGCCGCGGAAAAGCATGCGGCCACCGGCGTCCAGCCGAAACGGCCCGAACTCATAGAAACGCCGCTCCGTCATCCGTCCACCCCGGTAAGAAATTGGTAAGAAAAATATCAGTTTCAGGAAAGGACTTCCAGCCGCTCTGGAAACTATACCTGCCTCCAGGGGGGCGGGGCCCGCAGCCCTGCAATTGATTCCGGGCTGCGGCTCCCTCCCTACTAAACGGAGGATCAGACATGTTGTTCTGTACATCTCGCAAGCGCCAAGGCAAGAATGCGCTTCTGTTCGCTGTAACTACTTTATTCTTCGTCGCACTGGCGACGGTTCCTTCCGCCGCCAACGATCGCGCAGCCGGAAAGTACCTATTCATCTGCGCCGGAGACCAGGCACGCACCGCGCCGGACTTTCTCGCCGTCATCAACTTCGACCAGAACTCCGGCGACTACGGCAAAGTCATCACTACCGTTCCTTTCTCCGCCCCCGATGCCACCGGCAACGAACCCCACCACATCGGACTCTCGCAGGATGAGAAGGTAGTGGCCTGCGGCGGACTCCTCAGCGTTCTCAAGGGACAAAAGGAAGTCTTCTTCTTCGATGTCACCAATCCTCGCGCGCCGAAATTCGTCTCCGCCGCGGACCCGCCACTTTCCGCCATCACGGACGAATTTCACACCCTGCCTGAAGGCGGATACCTCGTCACCATGATGGGAGGCGCGCAGGGCCACGCTCCCGGTCGCGTCGCGGAGTTTGATAAAAATTTGCGTTTGCTCAAGGAGTACCCCGAGAATCCACCGTCGGATGGCTTCAACCCGCACGGAATCTCTGCTCGTCCCGGACTCAACCTTATGGTGACGAGTGACTTTGTCTGCCCGTCAACAACCT
>JACXTT010000386.1_pt1 | contig 73658 bp, 76 predicted proteins | sample 9270951 | NCBI WGS metagenome assembly JACXTT01 (sample SAMN15532306, study PRJNA645909) | rock metagenome | isolation source: weathered quartz diorite | place: Puerto Rico | collected 2017-06-21
TGAAATGTTGTGTAACAGGCTATTAAAAACAGTTTATTTAATAATAAGCCCTTTTCGGTGATAATTTTATCGGCGCTATTGATAAATTTATAAATTAGCCGCTTATTATGGGCTTTCGCCTACATAACCTATTTTAAACCTAAAAGCCCAATGAGAAAAGCAATCTGTCTTGTATTTACCATCGTCTTTTTTTCGTTGAACACCTATTCGCAGGGCCGCGTGCTGGTACCCGGCTCACCGGAATCTCAAAAGTTCTCAAGCGAAAGGCTTAGCAGGATAGATGGGCTTGTTAAACAGTATATCGATTCCGGATGGATAAAAGGCGCCGACGCGTTCATAGCCCGTAACAGCGTCGTGGTTTATAACAAATCTTTTGGTATAGCGGATGTGGAGCAGCATGTCCCGATGAAAACGGATGCCATTTTCCGCATCGCCTCGCAAACCAAGGCTATCACCAGCGTGGGAGTGATGATGTTGTTTGAAGAAGGAAAATTTTTGCTTGACGACCCGATTTCAAAATATATACCATCATTTGCCCATGGAAGGGTATTAGATAAATTTAACGCGAGTGATTCAACCTATACCACTGTTCCCGCTAAACGGGAGGTAACTATCCGCGACCTGCTTACCCATACCTCGGGAGTCGACTATGCGCAGATAGGCTCCGATAAAATGAAAGCGATATATGCCAAATCTGGTATCCAGGCTGGTTTTGTAACCGATAAGCTATCACTTGCTGATGCCATAAACAAACTTGGGGCGTTGCCGCTTGCCCATCAGCCAGGCGAGCGTTTTACTTACGGTTTGAACATAGATGTTTTAGGTTATCTTATCGAAAAAATATCAGGCAAAAGCCTCGACCAGTTTTTTCGGGAGCGCATATTTACACCTTTGGGAATGAACGACACCTATTTTTATTTACCACCCTCTAAATATTCAAGGTTGGCCCAGGTATACTCGCCCGATAAGCAGAATCACTTATATAAATGGAACGCAAACACATTCCCCGGCGTGTCCGCTGATTATCCTAAAATTAACGGCTCCTATTATTCCGGCGGCGCTGGTTTAAGCTCAACAATACGGGATTATGCCATATTTTTACAAATGATGCTAAATAATGGCGAGTACAACGGTCATCGTTTATTAGCCAGGCATACGGTAGAAATGATGACCATGAACCAAATCGGCGATTTAAACCTCGACCGGGACAAGTTTGGTTTAGGTTTCATGGTTACATCAAAAAATGGCCAGGCCCGACTTGGACAAACTGAAGGCTCATTTAGCTGGGGCGGATTTTTTGGCACCGTTTACTGGGCCGACCCGAAGGAACATCTTGTATGTTTATTTTTCGTACAGGAATGGCCCTTCCCGCATGGCGAATTGACCGATAAGTTCCGCGTACTGATATATTCGGCGTTAGAGAATTAGTTGATTGAGTGAATGGTTGATTTGGTGAGTGGTTTAATATATTTTGAAACAGATAACTTAATCAACCTAATCTAACTTATTCAACCCAATCAACCTAATCCAACTTAATCAACAAATAACCAATTTAAAATGATAAACCGTCGTAAGTTTCTTCAAACCACATCAATAGCAGGTACCAGTTTCCTGCTTGCGCCGCATTTTGGTAAAGCCGCAGGATTTTTTAGTGGGTCGCCAAACGAAAAAGTGGTCATTGGCATGATGGGTACCCATAGCAGGGGTGCATACCTCGCCCAAAGTTTCGCCAAAATACCAAATGTCGAAATTGGCTATATATGTGATGTAGATTCGCATGTGGTGGATAAAACCGTCGCAGATATTTATAAACGCACTGGCAAAAAGCCGCAAGGCATAACCGATATCCGCAAGCTGCTTGAGAAAAAAGATGTAGATGCGATTGTGATCGCTGCGCCCGACCACTGGCACGCTCCGGCTACCATAATGGCTTGCCAGGCTGGCAAGCATGTATATGTTGAAAAACCCTGCAGCCATAACCCGCATGAGGGCGAAATGGCGGTAGCTGCTTCAAAAAAATATAACCGCCTGGTACAAATGGGCAGCCAGCGCCGCTCGTTTTCAAACGTGCAGGGCATGGTAAAAGAATTGCACGATGGCGTTATCGGCCGCACCTACTATGCAAAGGGCTGGTACACCAATCACCGCTCATCTATCGGTATTGGCAAACAGGTTGCTGTGCCTGCTAATTTAGATTACGAGCTCTGGCAGGGCCCCGCGCCCCGCAAACCTTACCAGGATAACCTGATCCATTACAACTGGCACTGGTTCTGGAACTGGGGAACCGGAGAGGCTCTCAACAATGGCACGCACGAGCTGGATGTGATCCGCTGGGGTTTGGGTGTCGATTTCCCAAGCAAAGTGGTTTCAACCGGCGGGCGCTTTCATTTTAAAGACGATTGGCAAACGCCCGATACACAAAATATTCTCTACAATTTCCCCAACAATACCGCAGCCGAATGGGAGGGAAGGAGTTGCAATGGCTACAATATTGAAGGTTTGGGCCGGGGCGCTATTTTTTATGGCGATAAGGGCACACTGTTTTATGACGGCGGAAATGGCTATAAAGTTTATGACGGCGACAGTAAATTTGTAAAGGAAGTAAAGGACGACACAGTAGTAGATGCTACCAACAAAGTAAGTCCGACCGAAGCGCTCGATGGCATGCACCTGAAAAACTTTATTGAATCGGTACGCGGAATAACAAAGCTAAATTGCCCGATTGAAACCGGCTTTAAATCAACTTTATTGCCGCAACTTGGTAATATATCTTATCGCGTTGATCGCGTATTGCATATCGACACCAACAACGGACATATCATAAACGACCCCGAAGCTATGAAGCTTTGGAGCCGGACATATGAAAAAGGCTGGGAAGTAAAAGTGTAATAATCTAACCCCATCCAACTAAAAGCAAAAATAATTTATCCATATAACCGACTAATATTTATCATGAAAAAATCCTTTCAAAACACCGCGGCAATCGTTTTGCTTGCCGCTTCTATCTTACCGCTCACAACCAACGCTCAAAGCACGCCGAGCCTGTTCGATGGCAAAACCCTCAAAGGCTGGAAACGCCTGGCCGGCACTGCTGATTATAAAATAGAGAATGGCGAAATCGTTGGCACAACGGTTATGAACTCCGGAAATACATTCCTTGTAACAGAAAAAGAATACGGCGACTTTATTCTCGAAATGGATACCAAAATTGAAAGTCCGTTAAGCAATTCGGGTGTGCAAACCCGCAGCCACTTTGACCCTGCAGGTAACAATGGCAAAGGGAAAGTTTACGGCCGGCAGTTTGAAATTGATCCGTCGGACCGCCGTTGGACGGGCGGAATTTATGACGAGGGCAGGCGGGATTGGCTGTACCCGGTTGATTTGAACGAGAAAGCAAAAGATGCTTTTAAAGTGGGCGTATACAATCACATCCGCATGGAATGTATCGGCAACGAAATGCGTACCTGGATAAACGGCATTGCTATTGCCGACGTAGTGGATACAGTTGACAGTAAAGGCTTTATAGGCCTGCAGGTGCACGCTGTGTCAAAGCAAGAGCAGGCGGGCAAAAAGGTCTATTTCAAAAACATCCGCATTCAAACCACTAACCTGGTTCAAAAACCTTTTCCAAAAGATATTTATGTAGTAAATCTAATGCCGAATAAATTGTCGGCTCACGAAAAAGAAAGCGGCTGGAAACTATTATATGACGGTCACACCTCAACCGGCTGGCGTGGCGCTACGTTAACTGCATTTCCGGCAAAAGGCTGGGAATATAAAGATGGCGTAATGCACGTATTGCCCTCGGCGGGAAAAGAAGAATCGGGCGGCGGCGACATCGTGACAAACGACTTATACAGCGCGTTTGACCTTTCATTTGAGTTTAAAATCACACCCGGCGCCAATAGCGGTGTTAAATATTTTGTAACCTTATCCGAAGTAACCAAGGGCTCGGCAATCGGCCTTGAATACCAGGTATTGGATGATAAATTGCATCCCGACGCGAAACTGGGACGTAATGGCGATAGGACACTGGCTTCGTTATACGATTTAATCCCGGCTAAAAAACAGGAGCGTTTTGTTCACCCGATTGGCGCATGGAATACAGGAAGAATAATTGTTTACCCCAATAACCACGTTGAGCATTATTTGAACGGCGTTAAAGTACTGGAATACGAACGCGGCTCAAAAGAATTCCGCGATCTTGTGGCTATCAGTAAGTATGTGATATGGAAAAACTTCGGAGAAGCAAAGGAAGGTCACCTTTTATTGCAGGATCATGGTAACGAAGCATTTTTCAGAAGCATAAAGGTTAGAAGGTTGTAATGCTGTAAACTCAATGAGGCAGTTTGTCGCGGATCAATCCGTAAACCCATGTGCCGCCGATCGCGCTGCATAAGGTTACGACAACCACAAGGAAACCGCTGCCGATTTGAGCAAATAACGGTCCTGGGCATGCGCCGGTAACGGCCCATCCCAGGCCGAATATTACCCCGCCGATTACATTGCCCCAATGAAATTCTTTTACAGGAATGCTGATCGGCTCGCCATTTACAGTCTTTAAATTAAAACGACGAATAATGAAGATCGATAGCATGGCTACTGCTATCGCGCTCCCGATAATACCATACATGTGAAACGCCTGGAAGCGGAACATTTCCTGTATCCTGAACCACGAAATAACTTCGGATTTAACCAGTATAATTCCGAAAATAATGCCGGCTATTAAGTATTTGATGTTTTTCATAAACCGATGATATAAGGTAAAATAATCCAGGTCATGATAATGCCCCCGGCCATAAAACAGCAGGTTGCAACCAGCGAAGGCCATTGCAGCGATGCGATACCCATAATGGAATGCCCGGATGTACATCCTCCGGCATACCGGGTACCAAAACCCACAAAAAACCCACCAATAATTACGAAGATTATTCCCCGCAAAGTAAGTAACTGGTGAAAGCTGAAAATATCGGCGGGTAATAGCCCGCTAAAATCTTTTACGCCCTGTTGCTTTAATATAGCCGTGGTTGCCGGGTTGATTTGAACCGGGTGCTGTCCGTTTAAAAATTTGACGGCAATAAACCCGCCCAGGATAATACCGGCGGCGAAAAACAGGTTCCATATCTCTTTTTTCCAGTCGTGCTTAAAAAAAGTAATGTTGGCGGGAAAGCAAATGGCGCATATATGCCTTAACGATGATGAAATACCGAAAGCTTTATTACCCGCGAGTAATAAGGCTGGTACGATCAGGCCAATTAACGGCCCCGAAATATACCAGGGCCAGGGTTGTTTCAAAAATTCCATTGATATAAATATGATAAGCAAATATAACAGCGCTAGCCTGGTTGAGTGCAAATTCAAGAAATAAGAATGATCACAGGTTTGGCTTTTTTCAAAAACATTTCTTGTGTAACGAAAATATTATATATTTACGATATAAAAATAAACCGTACCAATCCCCGATCAATTGAAACGGCTATTCGCCATCGTATTATTGAGTGTTCACTTGTTTAGCATAGGTGGGTACTCTTTATTGTTTCAATATTACATCCATCAGTCGGATGTGCAGATGGTGAAGCAGATATTCGACAATAAGATTGACGAAACAAAGCTCATTGAAATAAAAATACCGGTACATTTTCCGACTGTGACTGACTGGACCGAATATGCGGTTGTTGAAGGGCAAATTCAATTAAAAGATGCCTATTACAACTATGTGCGTCTCAAAATGACCAGGGATACTATGTTTTTTGTTTGTATACCCAATGCAACCAAAACACGCCTCGTGAATGCAAACATTATCACTGCCAAAGAAATAAGCGACGTACCTATAAGTAAAAAGGGGCATGATGCACCCTTTAAGAAGGTAAATTCGCTGAGCGAATACAATTTGAAAACGTTTCATTACGGCTTTCCGAATTTTGAAACATCGGCTGGCCTCAATACAATTAATCAGGTCGTGTTGCACCTGTGCAAGCCTTACATTGACTCTCCGGGTAAACCACCCAATTTTGCTTAACTGCTTTAATTCTTAAGGTTGTTTATATCAACATACATGGTTTTATAGACCAATATGTTGCGTTGCAACTATTTTTAGCAGTATTCACTCCGGTGGCCTCGCCGCACGCGTCATTCAATTTAACTGATTTTTTGAATTGGATATTAAGCATTCGCTTAATGTATCCAAAATATTTAACCGTATCATGAAAACTATATTAAAAACCCTTTTAGGAATTTGCATATTTATACTATTTAATCACTTCAACACATTTGCGCAGGGCTGCGTCGCTATCAGGAGCACAGGTGGCATTTGCGCAATGAATGAACATCCCGATAGCACAGCGGCATCAGCCGGTTTCTGGTTATACAATAGCAACAATCGATATTATAAATCGTTCAGGCACTTTGTCGGGAAAGCCGAACAATACCAGCGGTTTACGCTTCATAATAACGTGATCAATAAAGTCTTTACACAGGACAATTCTTTAACCCGGGTATTTAACACCCGCTGGTCATTTACGCTGGATGTGCCTTTTGCTGATAATAGCCGCTCACAGGTGAGCAGTGGTACACGGTTTAGCACCCATTCATTTGGCTTGGGCGATATTAGCGTAACAGGTTACTACTGGCTGTTTAACCCCGCAAAATCACCAAATGGCAATATTCAGGTTGGTTTGGGTGTGAAATTCCCCACCGGCGAATCCAATTACCAGGATTACTTTCTGAACGGGGCAACAGGCGCCCGGACGCTCGGGCCTGTCGACCAATCTATTCAGCTGGGTGATGGCGGAACCGGCGTTTCAATCAATATGAATGCCTATTACAACTTCACCCACAGTTTTGGGTTATACGGTAATTTCTTCTACCTGGCAAGCCCGCGTGATGTTACGCCAACGCTGCGTTCAATAAATCCGGCAAGCGCCACCACCATAGCCGCAACGGGAGATGTTTTAAGTGTGCCCGATCAATACCTTATCCGCTTTGGTGCAGGCCTTGCTGTTAATAAATTCGATTTCTCGCTGGGCGTACGTGATGATTGTTTACCAGTGCATGACCTTATCGGCGGAAGCGATGGTTTCAGGAGGCCGGGATATATTATATCGGCAGAGCCGGGGGTTTCTTATCGTATAAAAAATGTTTCCTTATATGCCTATGTACCCATAGCCATCATCCGGGATCGTACCCAAAGTGTTCCGGATATCAGAACTACACAAATAACGCGCGTTGTTACCCATGGTGATGCCGCTTTTGCTGATTATGTTGTAAATGTTGGGGTAACCGTGAAATTTTAAAAGTTGATTGATTTAAGTAAAAGCCGGGCGTGAGATACCCGGCTTTTTATTTTTATGTTTGTTTTTATATTATAATCAAATGAATACTGCCGACCAAAACTTTGCGGAAACCGGGCTTAGCCTGCCGCCCGCACCCAAGCCACTTGGTGTTTATAAACCCTGCCTCATTGACGGAAAATACCTGTATGTTTCGGGCCATGGAACCGTTAAAGACGACGGCAGCCTGATTGTTGGACGTATCGGCGATACCATGACGGCTGAGGAAGGTAAACTGGCTGCACAACAGGTAGGGCTTGCCATTTTATCGACCTTAAAGGCGAACCTGGGCAGCCTCGAAAAAATTAAAAGGGTGATTAAAGTTTTGGGAATGGTTAACTGTACCCACGATTTTGAGCAACATCCCTTCATCATCAATGGATGCAGCGAATTGTTTGCTAAAGTTTGGGGCGAAGATAATGGAGTAGGGGTACGCAGCGCGGTAGGTATGGGTTCGCTGCCCGGAAATATTCCTGTGGAGATCGAAGCATTGTTTGAACTTTACTAAGTTTACTTTACAGCGTCAAACTATAAGGTAATATGAATCAAGACTTTAGACTCAAGACTTTGGACTCAGTCACAGATTGGTATCATATCGACAACATTAACGAGTTAGATACCCCGGCTTTGGTGGTTTATCCCGATAGGGTCAAAAAAAATATCGAAACCGTTAAAAGTTTGATTGGCGATGTATCGCGACTACGTCCGCATACCAAAACCTATAAAAATAGCGAAGTCACGCGTTTAATGCTTGATGCCGGTATCACTAAATTTAAATGTGCTACTATCGCGGAAGCCGAAATGCTTGCTGCTTGCCAGTCGCCGGATGTGTTACTGGCTTATCAACCAACCGGGCCAAAACTTAGGCGGTTTGTTAAACTTATAGCAGCTTATCCAAAAACCCAATTTTCATGCCTCGTTGATAACCGGCATTCAGCTGAAGAGATCTCGGCCGAAGCTGAAAAAAATAAAATTCAGATACCGGTTTATATCGATTTAAATATTGGTCAGGATCGTACCGGGATACAACCAATATATGCCTTGCAACTTTATCTGGATTGCAGCCGCTTACCGGGAATAAAACTTATAGGGCTGCATGCCTACGACGGGCATATTCATGATGCCGATTTTGAGTTGCTTGCCCAAAAATGCAATGCAGGTTTCGAAGCAGTAACGCAACTAAAAGATGAAATAATAGAAAGCGGGTTTCCCGTGCCGGTAATCGTCGCAGGTGGCTCGCCTACATTCCCGGTGCATGCCAAAAGAAAAGATGTAGAATGCAGCCCCGGTACGTTTGTCTATTGGGACAGGGGCTATCAAATCATAGCGAAACAGCAGCCATTTATACCAGCTGCCATTGTTGTTTCGAGGGTAATATCCCTGCCGTGTGAAAGCAAAATATGCCTTGATCTTGGACACAAATCAATAGCCGCCGAAAACGAGCTACAGAAACGTGTCTATTTCTTAAATGCTCCTGAACTGCAAATGATAAGTCAGAGCGAAGAACATTTGGTGGTTGATGCAGGGAAAGCGCATAAATACAAAGTCGGTGATGTGCTGTACGGTTTACCTTACCACATTTGCCCGACGGTAGCATTATACGAACTCGCGATTACGATCGAAAATCATAACACCGTTGGCGAGTGGAAGAATATCGCCCGTGACAGGAAAATAAATATTTAACCGCGTAGAGACGCAATACTTTGCGTCTCCGTGTTGGAAGAAAATAGACAATTAATTCATATCGGGAGACACAATACATTTGTGTCTCTATATTTTTAATCATCAAGTATGTTCACCATCGACGCCCACCTGGATCTCAGCATGAATGCCCTCGAATGGAACCGCGACCTGCGCCAGCCGGTTGCCGTGATCAACGGGCGCGAAAAAGGCTTAAATGATAAACCAGATCGCGGTAACGCCTTAGTCTCATTACCTGAATTACGCAAAGGTAATATAGGCCTGGTAGTCGGTACCCAAATTGCCCGTTATGTGGCCCCCGGTAACCCTTTGCCCGGCTGGCACTCACCCGAACAGGCATGGGCTCAAACCCAGGGCCAGCTTGCATGGTATAAAGCTATGGAGGACGCTGGTGAGATGGTGCAGGTCAATGATTTCCAAAGCCTGGAAAAACACTTCGGGCTCTGGAACAGCGACATTTCAAATGATAAAAAACCGGTTGGCTACATTCTAAGCCTGGAAGGCGCCGACTCTATTGTTGATATCAGCTATCTGGAACGTGCTTACGGCTATGGGTTGCGCGCCCTGGGCCCGGCCCATTATGGACCCGGCCGATATGCCAATGGTACCGACGCGACCGGGAAGATGGGCCCGAAAGGGCACGAACTATTGAAAGAGATGGAACGCCTGAATATCATCCTGGATACCACCCACTTATGCGACGATGCTTTTTGGGATGCGCTCGATCATTTTAACGGACATATTTGGGCCAGTCATAACAATTGCAGGGCATTGGTTAACCATAACCGGCAATACAGCGATGACCAGATAAAAGAATTGATAAATAGGGGAGCAATAATTGGTTCCGCATTGGATGCCTGGATGATGGTATCCGGCTGGGTTCGCGGAAAATCAAACCCACACGAGATGAACTGCAGCCTGGAAACAATGGTCGACCATATTGATCACATTTGCCAACTCGCCGGTAATACTTTACATGTAGGGATAGGATCGGACCTCGACGGTGCCTTTGGCCGGGAACAGTGCCCTTATGACCTCGAAACCATTGCCGGCCTTCAAGTCATCCCGGAGCTTTTAAAAAAACGTGGATATTCTAATAACGACATAACAAATTTCATGCATGGCAACTGGGTGCGATTCTTGAGAAATGCATGGTCTTATTAACCTGTTGTTTCGTTTAAGTTATCTTCTATAGGGAAAATGATACCTTAACTCCAATAAGGGTTAATAAATTGTAAACTTTATATAAAACTTTAAACCTATAGTAAAAAAAACCATCCGTTTCTTTGGAAAATTCATTTCAATTTTGGAAATTTGTCACGTCAAACGAGATTGTCTTTTAATAATGTTAATTAATTGGCAAATTTATAATGAACATGTAAATATCGGTGGGATTTACGCCCCGCCTTTTTAAAGCCCTTTCCCTTTTCAATTATCTGTGTTGCTAAACAGGTATAATAAAAATGGTATAACAACCAGGAGGAGCTGATTTCTACCTAAACTATTGATAATTTACTTAGGCCGTTAGTCATTTATTGACTTTTGGCATAGAATTTCTCACCCCAAAACTTTTGGGGCACTATTTTGTTATTGATAAGTTGTTGTTTGTAATTTACCATGTTATGAGAAATATATTACTGTTTATTGATGATTTGACGAAGGCCGAAAGCTTAGCCAAAAAGGCGTTAAAAGTTGCAAGGCAAAGCAGGGCCAACTTGCAACTATGCAATGCCTTGAAAACAAAAGTTCAATCCAAATTACTGGTACATCATTATGATGATGAGGTTGCTTTTGAAGAGAATGAAAGCTTTGATTTGAAAGAATTGGCGATGAAATTAAAAAGCATCGATCATCCCGAAGACGCATATCGTCCTGCTATCAATTGCGTTGAGATGCTTAATTTTAATCCGGCTACAATACGCGAAATGGTAATTCGCCACAATATCTGGATGGTGATTATGGGGGAACAAAGCCTTGACCAATTAAAAAACGTTGAATCGAACTTCGCTATTAAAATGATAAACAACATCAATTGCCCGGTTTTGGTTATGCCGGATAAATTTGATATTGCTTATTTTAACCGTGTAGCTTATGTAACAGATTTGCGCTATTGCGATATAGGCGTGATTAGATTTTTAAAAGTCTTAAACGCGCAATTATTTGTGACCCACATTTCGGCACCGGGTTTACCCGATATGGAGGAACGTTATGCGCAGGAGATTTTATCGGAAGAGATATCAGTAAAAGCTAACTACCAAAAAATATTTTTGCGGAATATAAAGAATAAGAATATTAAGGGGGCCATTGACTACGTGGTTGATACCACAGAGGCTAAAATGCTTGCCGTGGTTAATAAAAAGCATCAAACGATTGAACGGTTATTTGATAACTATGCCGATAAAAACCAGTTGTACGAAAAATTACCAACCCTGGTATTTCCATATTTGAATTGGTTTAACCAGGCGTCTTTTTATGAATAAGAAGGTTTGTTAGTAGGTTTTTCTCATATATGCCCTCCGGTATCAATCCGGAGGGCATTTTTTTTGTTTCAATTTTTCTTCTGTTATGCTGAATAACCTAAAAGATTACAGAGATTTACGCCAACTGGAGTATGATCAGTCTTCAAAAATCACATCGCATGAATGCAGAACAAACCCGTTTGAAAGAACCCGGCTGGAAAAAATGGGGCCCTTATGTCAGCGACCGTCAATGGGGGACGGTTCGGGAAGATTATAGCGCGAACGGCGACGCCTGGAACTTTATTACTCATGATATGGCGCGCAGCAAGGCTTATCGCTGGGGCGAAGAGGGCATTGGCGGTATATGCGATAACCAACAGCTGCTGTGCTTTTCTGTGGCTTTGTGGAATAAGAAAGACCCGGTTATTAAAGAACGATATTTCGGCCTTAGTAATGCAGAGGGCAATCATGGCGAAGATGTAAAAGAACTTTATTATTATCTCGACAATACGCCTTCACATTCATACCAAAAAATGTTGTATAAATACCCGCAGGGTGAATATCCCTATTCGCGGCTGGTTGATGAAAACAAGAAAAGAACACGCAACGATCCTGAATTTGAATTGATCGACACAGGCTTGTTTGAGCAGGATGAATACTTTGATGTATTTATTGAATATGCTAAAAACGCACCGGAAGATATACTGATAAAAATCACTGTGCATAACAGGGGCGGAAAAGATGCTGCACTAAATGTATTACCCACCATATGGTTCCGAAATACATGGGTTTTGGGATATGATGATTATAAGCCGCAGATCTCGGCTGATTCGCATGGGGTTATCGATATTTTCCATAAAGATCTAGGGCAGCTTTGGTTAAATGCAGAAGGTTCACCCCGGCTTTTGTTTTGCGATAATGAAACCAATAATAAACGTTTGTACCGTTATGATGACGGGAATAGCTTTTGTAAAGATGGCATTAATGATCACCTTGTAAATGGCCTGCCCACTGTTAACCCAAAACAGAATGGCACAAAGGCGGCTGCTAATTATGACATTAATATAGCTGCGCAACAAAGCATGACGCTCCGGTTGAGGCTTTCAACAGACGCCAATAATGGTTTTAACGACTTTGACGATATATTTAGTAAAAGAAACAAAGAAGCTGACCAATTTTACAACGACATACAGCGGGATATTGAAAATACCGACCGCCGCACTGTGCAACGCCAGGCTTTTGCCGGAATGTTATGGAGCAAGCAATTTTACTATTATAACATACATCAATGGCTAAATGGCGACCCTGCTGAACCATTGCCGCCTCAACAGCGGTTATCTGCACGTAACAGCAAGTGGGAACACTTAAACACGCAGGACGTTATTTCAATGCCTGATAAGTGGGAGTACCCCTGGTTTGCATCCTGGGATTTGGCGTTTCATTGCCTGCCGCTTACAACTGTGGATATGGCTTTTGCTAAGAACCAGCTAACATTACTTATTCGCGACTGGTATATGCATCCGAATGGGCAGTTGCCGGCTTATGAGTGGGATTTTGGTGACGCTAATCCACCTGTGCATGCCATGGTAGCATGGAAAATATACCGGCAGGATAAGGCCGCTAACAAAGGGAAAGGCGACACGTTTTTCCTGGAGCGTATATTTCACAAACTCATGCTCAATTTTACCTGGTGGGTAAACCGTAAAGACACCTTGGGTAATAATATTTTTGAAGGTGGTTTTTTGGGGATGGACAATATAGGCGTTTTCGACAGGGACGCGAAGCTTCCGCAGGGCGAAATGCTCGAGCAATCGGACGGTACCAGCTGGATGGCTATGTATTCACTTAACCTGCTGCGTATCGCCGCCGAATTAGCGGTAACCAACAAGGCTTACAACGATATAGCCTCGAAATTTTTTGAGCACTTCATTTATATCGCAGGTGCTATGTCAAACCTGGGGCAGGATAAAGAAGGGCTTTGGGATGATACAGATGGATTTTTCTACGATCAGCTGCGTTTGCCCGACAACAGTACTCAAAAAATGCGTGTACGCAGCATAGTCGGCTTAATTCCGCTATTTGCCGCCGAAGTACTCGATGCCAGCGACATTACCGATAACCCAATATTTAGCGACCGGATGAAATGGTTTTCCGAAAACCGCCCGGACCTTGCTTCTTTGGTATCCCGTTGGGCTGAAACGAAAGGCCCGGGCAAACACCTCATTAGTTTGCTCCGTGGATACAGGATGAAATCGCTGCTGCGCTATATGCTGGACGAAAATGAGTTTTTGAGCCCGTATGGTATTCGTTCTGTTTCCAAATATCATTTAAATAATCCTTATCACGTGGCAATCGATGGCACGGAATTCAGCATTAAATATACGCCCGCCGAAAGCGATAGCGGCTTATTTGGCGGCAACAGCAACTGGCGCGGCCCCATCTGGATGCCGATAAATTTTCTGCTCATTGAAAGTTTGCATAAGTTTTACCAATATTATGGAGACGAGTTTAAAATTGAGTGCCCAACTGGCTCTGGTAATTTTATGACCCTGCAGCAGGTGGCCAACGAACTGTATAGCCGGGTATCAAACCTGTTTTTACGCGATGCACAGGGCAAACGGGCCGTCTTCGGCAATTACGATAAGCTGCAATCCGATCCCAATTTTAAAGACTATGTACTGTTTTACGAATATTTTGATGGTGACAATGGCAGGGGAGTGGGTGCATCACATCAAACGGGCTGGACGGGGTTGATAGCGAACTGTTTGCATCAATAATCATGGCTTAAAACACTATTGTGTTAAATTGACACAATAAAATTTTTTATTCTTAATTTATTCATTTAGTTTTACTTAACCACGTAAACTAAATTATTAAAACATGACTTTCAACAGGCGTAAATTTTTGCAAAGTGCAGGTACACTGGCACTGGGCAGCATGGCTTTTTCGGGAAAAGCTGGTTCGTTTTTTAATACTATGGCACCCCACCCCGTAGGGTTGCAGCTTTTTACATTCTTCGGGATAATTGACGACGATATTAAAGGCACTTTAACGAAGATAGCCGGTGTAGGCTATAAAGAAATCGAATCGGCGTTCAGCAAAAAAGGGGGCTACTATGGCATGAAACCACGGGAGTTTAAGACTTTGGTGAACGACCTTGGCATGTCATGGAAATCACACCATGTGATTGGCGCGCCGTTTAAAATGCCAAAAGGCTATAAGATGCCGGTTGGAGCCGATGGCAAACCGATGGTTATACCTCCGATGCATAACCTGCGCGATAATATGCAGGAAATTGTGGATGAAGCGGCCGAAGGCGGCTTGAAATACCTTGTTTGCGCAAATGCACCTACCGGTACTTTAGAGGAAATTAAGTCAACGGTTGAAATATTAAATAAAACGGGCGAGGCCGCAAAAAAAGCAGGCATCCAGTTTGCCTATCATAACCACGATATGGAGTTTCATGAAGTTGAGGGGAAAGTACCATACCATTTGTTGCTGAGTGAAACTGATTCGAACAATGTTAAAATGGAGCTCGATCTGGCATGGGCTGTAAAAGGCGGGCAAGATCCGGTAGAGTTGTTTAAAAACCATCCGGGCCGTTTTCCTTTATGGCACGTAAAGGACCTTGATGCAAGCCGGAAAGATATATTACCTGTGGGCAGCGGCACAATAGATTTTAAACGGATATTTGAGCACAAGGCATCGGCAGGAATGCAGCACTTTTTTGTAGAACACGATATGCCGAAAGATGCTTATGTAAGCATAAAAAGCAGTTACGAATATATAACCGGAACGCTGAAAGCGTAATAAGGTTTTGTTGCAGAGACGCAATAACTCGCGTCTCTGCATTTATGTTAAGAGGTGCGGAAAGCAGCTGGCTTAATCGCTTTTCTAAAGCTTTTCAAGCCGTTTTTTATCCAGGTGTAAAGTGAAGAATATTCTACGTAGTTTCTTATCGTATCGTCGTTACGTATTGAAGTAGCTAAATCCCGGATAATGCTCCTTATCGGTGAGGTTTTGCTCACAGTGGTAACAATTTCTTCAAGTTGGTCGGCATACACAACTGCTTCATATTCATTATCAAAAAGCAATACCGTGTTTTTATTTTTTCCTTTTGCCATAGCTTTCACGCCTTTTGACGGAATTGGCAAATGGTATTTAATAAAATCGGCAAAAGTTAACGGAGACGGACCGGTAGGGGGAATGTTGATACGTAACATGATTTTATTTTTTTATTAATTTTCCTCGTTATAATTCATCACAAATTTATCGTTTCGGATCGCCATAATCATATCGCCAATTGCCAGGTATTGGGGCGACGATTTATCATTTAACCCGTTTGATAGCATTTCCAGTTGATTGGCATAGGTTATAGCTTCTTCTTCATCCTCAAACTTCAATATCAAATCGTCGTTAACTTCAGCATCAACCCCGTTTGGGGGGGCAGGCAATTCATACCTTTCGAAGGTTGAAAATGTAATATCTGAATTAGACGATGGTATTGCTATAAGTAACATTTTGATTTATCCCCCGTTGCCGAACCGATGGCAATATAAGAACATAATAGTAGCAAAGGTGTTTTTAATAAATTTATATTTTCATCCGCATTTTCAGGCACCGAAAATCCCAAATCACACCCGATCAGTACTCAACAGGATAGATAAATCGACAGATGCAGCTCACCTTTTTCGCTCTTCAACGTATCCGTCAAATGAAATGGGATCGCGGTTAGTGCTGGTTACATGCAAGGATGCATATCCGCTTGAAGTAACGCTCAGCCGCAATGATTGTACATCCCGCATATCACTCATTGTGCGGTCCCTGGGCACGATAAGAATATCCCAGCCACCTTTCTTGTTGATTTTGGATTTATAGTCGAAATGCGTTGTCTTAAACTTGATCCCCCCTTCTGTGGGATCATTTGGAGCGATATATGCCTGACCAAAGTAGGGGAGAAATACGTTTATCGTATCCTTTGAAACAACCATGTCATAATCGGAGGTTAAAGCTTTACTGCCGCCGCGCATTGGGGTTACGTAATTAGCTTTAAAAATAAAATCCATTCCGTTAATCATGCTTTTTACACCTTGTGCTTTTGCAGTTTGTTTAACTGTCTGCGCGTTTACAGCTAATACAGAAGATATAATTAGCATTAGCGCAATTATATGCTTATTTAACATTTTCATAATAAATGCTTTGTGTAATTATAACGGTAAATAATCCAGCAATATATACTAAGATAAAAATTATTAAAATAAAAAGCCGCCCTTTTTTGGGGCGGCCTGGTATTTCTGGTATTTATTACAACGTTTATATTAGGTTGACGCTGCGGTTAACAAATTCAGTGAGCTCGGCACCAGTCAGCAAACCCTGGGAAAGGAGAGCCAGGTCGAACGCCTGTTTTGACAGCTGCGCCTGAACGTCTTCATTTTGTTCGTCCAAAATGCGGCTTATTAATTTATGGTTGCCGTTTACAATTACTTTGTAATTATCAGGCATGCTTCCATAAAAGCCCATACCGCCGCCCATCGCCGCCATTTCTTTCATTCGGCGCATAAACTCATCCATTGTCACCGTAACCGGCAATTCTTCCGGATTTAAGCTTTCAAGCTCCACCTTGTACGCAGGTTTGTTTATGGCTTTGTCAAAAATCGCTTTCACCTTCGTCGACTGTTCTTCAGTTAATATATGTTCCGGCGCGTCTTCTTTTTTGATAAGTTTATCTGCAACATCAGCGTCTACGCGCTTGAATGATGTTTTCTCAAGCTTTTGTTCAAGCTGGCCGATAAAATGATTATCGATCGGAGAGTTCATCACCAAAATATCATATCCCTTTTTGTTGGCCGATTGGATAAACGCATCCTGTTTGTCAGGGTCATTGGTATAAATATAAACCAGTCTGCCATCCTTGTCGGTTTGTTCCTGCTCAACTTTGTCCTTATACTCTGTCAGGGTGAAATTTTCTTTGTTTGTATTGGTTACAAGTACAAAGTCTTTTGCCTTGTCATAAAACTTTTCCTCGCTAACCATTCCGTATTTCACAAAAAGGCCAATATCACCCCACTTTTGTTCATAGGCTTTACGGTCTTTATTGAAAAGCTCTGCCAATTTATCAGCCACCTTTTTAGTAATATAGCTGTTGATCTTTTTAACATTGCTGTCGGCTTGTAAAAAGCTGCGGGATACATTCAGGGGAATGTCCGGTGAATCAATTACACCATGCAATAGCATTAAAAACTCGGGTACGATATCTTTTACCTCGTCGGTGATAAATACTTGGCGCGAGAACAGCTTAATTTTATTACGTTGTATTTCAAAATCATTTTTCAATTTAGGGAAATACAATACCCCGGTTAAATTAAACGGATAATCAACGTTCAGGTGGATCCAGAACAGCGGGTCTTCAGAGAACGGGTAAAGCTGCTTGTAAAAATTAAGGTAGTCTTCGTCCTTTAATTCAGATGGGGCCTTTGTCCAGATTGGATTCGTATCGTTAATGATATTATCCGTTTCGACTGATTTATATTTAGGCTTGCCTTCCTCATCAACGCCGTCTTCTTCTTCCTGTGTTGTGGTGCCGAACTTAATAGGTACAGGTAAAAACTTACAGTATTTATCCAGTATCTCCTGCAAGCGGTGTTTACTTAAAAACTCTTCAGATTCCTTATTGATATGCAGGGTTATTTCTGTACCTCTTTCAGCAAGGTAACCTTCAGTTATTTCAAACTCTGTGCTGCCGTCACATATCCAGCGTGTCGGCTGGGCGCCTTCCTGGTACGACAGGGACTGAATTTCCACCTGGTCAGCTACCATGAATGCCGAATAAAAGCCCAGGCCAAAACGGCCGATAATCTCATTAGCGTCTTTGGCGTCTTTAAACTTCTCCATAAACTCGGTAGCGCCCGAAAAAGCAATCTGGTTGATATACTTTTTAATCTCCTCTGCTGTCATGCCAATACCATTATCAGAGATCGTGATGGTCTTCTTCGTTTCATCAAAAGCTACCTCAACACGAAGATCGCCAAGCTCGCCTGTATATTGTCCCGAAAGGGCCAGGCGTTTAATTTTTTGCGTAGCATCAACTGCGTTGGATACCAGTTCCCGTAAAAATATCTCGTTATCCGAGTAAAGGAATTTCTTGATGATCGGGAAAATATTTTCGGTATGAATCGAAATGGTGCCTTTTTCTTGCATAGTATATTACTTTTTTTGATTTAATGTTTTAGTGATATCTGCGTTTATCAAGGGTTGTTCCAAATGGGGCAAGGTGGACAAATTGGCAGAGCTTTGAAAAGCTATGTTTGGTTGCATATGCAATATAGACGTCAATGTTAAGACAAAAGCTATTGGTTCAAATTATGATTGCGGTTTGACTTTTATTTAACAATTGATTTGATTAATCATTTGCACATCTGCACATTTGCATATCTGCACATCAACATCATGATCAAAAAAAAAACAAGAACATACATACCTGCCAACATTGAGATAAAATGGGAAAACCTGGAGCCACTTTATAAGGAGCTTTTGGAACGCCAGATAAATTCAGTTCATGACCTGGAACAATGGCTGCGTGACCGCAGCGAGCTTGAGGCTGCACTGGAAGAAGATTTTGCCTGGCGGTATATCAGGATGACTTGCGATACCGTGAACGAAGAGTTGCTTCAAAAATTTCAATACTTTGCTACCGAAATCGAACCAAAGGTTGCCCCATATAGTAATGATTTGAATAAAAAGCTGGTTAGCAATGCCCATGTCGATCAACTTGACCGCGAAAAATACTTTGTGTATATGCGTGGTGTGAAGAAATCGCTTGAATTGTTCCGCGAGGATAACATCCCGCTGTTTACAGAGATACAGGTTGAACAGCAAAAATATCAATCGATAACAGGATCGATGTCGATACATATTGGCGATAAAGAATATACGCTTGAACAGGCTTCGGTTTTTTTAAAGGACACCGACCGCACCAAACGACAGGAAGTTTGGGAAAAAATAACTGCGCGCCGGCTGCAGGACAAGGATCAGCTTAACCAGCTATTTGATGAGCTTCGGGTTTTAAGGCACAAAGTTGCGTTAAACGCGGAATTCGAAAATTTCAGAGATTATATGTTCCAGGCATTGGGACGGTTCGATTATACTCCACAGGATTGCTATGCTTTCCACGAGGCTATTGAAAAGGAGATTGTGCCGATACTTCGGGAAGAGGCAGAAAAGCGGAAAGCCGCTTTAAAACTGGATGCCTTAAAACCGTGGGATATGGACGTTGACCCGTCGGGTAAACCTGCTTTGAAACCGTTCGGGAGCGGGGAGGAGCTTGTTGAAAAATCTATCCAATGTTTCAGCAATATTGACCGTTATCTGGGTGAACGACTTCAAATCATGAAAGAAAATAACCTTTTTGATGTAGAAAGCAGAAAGGGCAAGGCTCCCGGTGGTTATAACTATCCATTATCAGAAACGGGCGCACCATTTATTTTTATGAATTCGGCCAATACATTCCGCGATTTGACTACAATGGTTCATGAAGGCGGCCATGCGGTACATACCTTTTTAACCGCTGACCTTGAATTGAATGATTTTAAACATTGCCCGTCGGAAGTGGCTGAATTAGCTTCCATGTCAATGGAATTAATATCTATGGACAATTGGAATGTTTATTTTGATAACGACGAGGACCTAAAACGGGCCAAACGCGACCAATTATTTGATGTGTTAAAAACCTTACCGTGGGTGGCGGTAGTAGATCAGTTTCAACACTGGATATATACCAACCCAAGCCATACGGATGCGGAACGAACTGAGGCATGGAAACAAATATACGAGCCATTCGGCGCCGGTTTTGTTGACTGGAGCGGAGACCATGAGGCTGAAGACAACCTTTGGCAAAAGCAACTCCATATCTTTGAGGTGCCGTTTTATTACATTGAATATGGCATGGCGCAATTGGGTGCAATAGCCGTTTGGAAAAATTACAAAGAGCATCCCGAAAAAGGTCTGCAGCAGTACCTTGATGCTTTAAAACTTGGCTATACTAAAACCATCAAAGAGATTTACGAAACAGCTGGTATTAAGTTCGATTTTAGCGCCGGTTATGTAAAAGAATTGGCCGAATTTGTGAGGATGGAGATGGATAAGTTATAATATTGAGGCTGTTCAAAAACTTATTACTATTTCATAGGTTAAACTACTTATGAAAAAGATATTTTTAAGTTTTACCATCATATTATTTTCGGTTTCGGCTTTCAGTCAATTGATTAAGCCGGTAAAAATAGATAGCCTGGTTACCATTTCGATGCCACCGGAGTATCAGCATAAGGATACCCTTGGTCAGCAAATTTTTACCGGGAACGGATTGTATGGCTATATGGAGGCCATCAGGGCGGCTAATCCCAAACATACTCCGCCTTTGAAAAAAGAAAGAGATCTTAATAATGTATTAAAAGATTATGTAAAAGGGATTCAGGGCGAGTCTGGAGGTGGCAGCGCCCAAAACGTAAGGGATACCACAATAGGCCCTCTGGAAGCCAAAATATTTACGCTAAGGACAGACGACGGCAGCGGAAATGTCCTTAACAGGAATTTCGTTCTGATCTACACCACCGAAGCAACTTATACCTTTGAATACGGTTACCAGGATGCCCGGAAAGACTTGATCAAAGATGAATACAGGAGTTTTCTCAACTCAATTAAATTATCGCCGGAGTTGCAACGTCATGATCAATATTTGTCCAATTCAAAAGCGCTGTCCTTAAATCAACAAATAGCTATTGCATGCGGCGCGGCGTTGGTTATAATAATAGTGATCATCCTGATTGTGCGCAGTAAAAAGAAGAGAAACAAAGCCCATCATTAATAAAGGTTGTCTGAAGTCTTAAGCAGTTGCGAAAGACTTCGGACTGCCGACTCAAAATTTCGAACTGATAAGCCCCCTGTTCCATTTCGGCGTGTGAATAAATTTGCGACTATCTATCCAGTTGATCCAGAAAATGGTTAAGAAAACACCCATAACTGAACCGGCAACAACGTCTTCAAAAAAATGCTCGCTGAGGTACATACGCGAAAACCCCACCATTATACCATACAACATCAACAAAAAGGCCCAGTTTTTATTTTTTACCAGGTAGGTAAATAGCACACCCATTGAAAAAGCCGTCAGCGTGTGCCCTGATGGAAAACTGTTGTGGCTCAATATTTCGACACCTTTTACAAAATGAAGTTTACTTACCTGGTCTTTAAAATATAATTTAGGCCTGGGTGCATCAAAACTAAACTTCGCGATCTGTACTGCTAACGACGTTATTGCAAAGGATGTAACAGTCAAAAAAGCTGCCCTATAATTATACAAGGCAATCACTGCGGCGAGCGCAACAATTGTCCATCCGTTACCTAAATCAGTAATGTAAGGTTCAATGTAGTCCAGAAAATAGGTGTGCCTGGTATTAACTGCAAAATAAATATCGTCTTTTGTGAAAAACAGTTTGACGGCGAGGCAACATGCTAACAAGGTGAGGTACAGGATAAAGAACGGTTTTATTTGCTGCAAAACGCGCTGTATCCTTAATTTCATGGTGCAAAATAAGCATATACTTATTGAATCCAAAAAAATGGCTATGTTTGAAATGGCAGTAAACTCATTAAAATAAATGTCGAATAGCCTATTTCGTAAAAAATCAATAGACAGAATATTAGCTGATGTTAAAAGCGGTTTCAGTGACACTACACACGCGGGGGCATCATTAAAAAAGGAATTAAATGTTAAGGATCTTACCCTTATGGGTATTGCCGCTGTTGTGGGTGCGGGTATATTTTCGACAATAGGCCTGGCGGCGTTTGATGGGGGACCCGGAGTAAGTGTACTTTTTGTTATTACTGCTATAACCTGTGGGTTTTCGGCGCTTTGTTATGCCGAATTTGCATCACGAATACCTGTTGCCGGCAGTGCCTATACATACGCTTACGCATCATTTGGTGAATTAATTGCCTGGATAATTGGCTGGGACCTTTTGATGGAATACGCGATTGGTAATATTGCTGTAGCTATATCATGGAGCACCTATTTCATAAACCTGCTTGAAGGATTTGGTATACACGTGCCTGTTTACCTGACAATGGATTATGTTTCAGCATTTCGCGGACACGAGCAGATGCTTGAATTAACTTCACATCACCTGCCCGGTGTTACCGACACGATAAAACAAGCCGCTTTGGCATGGACGACCGCTCCGGGCATTGGCAATATTAAATTTATAGCTAATATCCCCGCGTTGGCTATTGTTGTAGTTATTACTTACCTGGTATATATTGGAATCCGCGAGACAAAGAGGGCCACAAATGCGATGGTGTTTTTGAAAATCGCGATCGTTATCGGGGTAATTGCAATCGGCTTTTTTTATGTTACCCCTGCCAACTGGCACCCTTTTATGCCTAACGGCTTTAGCGGAGTAATGAAGGGCGTATCCGGGGTATTTTTTGCATACATTGGTTTTGACGCGATATCAACTACTGCTGAAGAGTGTGAAAACCCTCAACGCGACTTGCCACGGGGAATGATTTATTCACTAATTATTTGCACCGTACTCTATATATTAATATCACTGGTACTGACGGGAATGGTGAGCTACAAGACGCTTGCTGTGGGTGATCCCCTTGCTTTCGTTTTCACTAAAGTTGGGTTAACGAAAATCAGCGGGGTTATTTCTTTTAGCGCGGTTATAGCCACAGCCAGCGTTTTATTGATTTTTCAATTAGGACAACCACGTATATGGATGAGCATGAGTCGCGACGGACTTTTACCTAAAGCCTTCTCCCGCATTCATCCAAAGTTTCATACACCGTCCTTCGCAACAATTGTAACGGGTTTTTTAGTAGCCGTACCGGCACTGTTTATGAATTTGACTGAAGTAACCGACCTGACGAGTATTGGAACTCTGTTTGCGTTTGTATTGGTTTGCGGGGGAGTATTATTACTGCCACGCGAAATGGCAAAAAAGGGGCGCTTTCATTTGCCTTATGTCAACGCCAAATGGATAGCTCCGGTATTGTTTATAGTAGGTGTTTACTTCTTCAGAAACGATATAACTGCGCTGTTTACGGGAAAGAATGCGCATGAAAATTTCCCTTTCTTTTTGTTCATTATATTGTCTGCTGTTTTAAGTGTTTTTGCTTTTGTTAAAAATTTATCCTTAATTCCTGTATTAGGTTTATTAAGTTGTTTTTACCTTATGACACAACTTGGATATACCAATTGGCTCCGGTTTTTAATTTGGTTGATTATCGGGTTAGTAATATACTTCAGCTACAGCTACAAGCACAGCGTGCTTGGTAAGGAAAAGAGCAGCTAATATAAATGAGCTAACCAGCAAAAACAGGAGGCCGGACTACATTTTCTGTATCCGGCCTCCTGTCTGTTTTTTATTTTAGCGATAGCGCCGCTACAATTGCATCGCGAATGATAAACCGGGCGTTCCTTCCTGATAAGTAGGCATAATCATCGTTGTTCTTCCCTTTTTGTCGGTATGCGTGAGTTGATTACGTATCCACGGATAGACAAGGTATGACAGTTTTGTTGATAAAACACCGAAACCGGCGCCGGCAACCACATCACTAAACCAATGGTCGTGGTTATACATCCTAAAAACCCCGGTGGTTACAGCAAACGTATAGCCTATAACGGTATACACCGGCGATTTGTCGGTGTATTCCTGCGCTAGAAATTCCGCTCCCATAAATGCTATACCGGTATGGCCAGAAGGAAACGACAGATAATCGGCATGATTAGGTCTCAAACGATGCGTAGCTTTTTTTGTGATGCCCTCTGAAATACCCAAAAATCCAGCTGATAACCCTAGTAATGCCGTCCGGTCAATAAACCTGTTCTTGCCTTCAACACCAATCAGGTTTAGCCCATATACCATTACGATTGGCGCAAATTGAAAATAGCTTTCCGTAGTAGTATGGAAATTAGCGCCTGTTTTTTTAACGTCGCCATAAACATAATAGTCGAATCGGCGAAGAGGGTTAATGAAAAACGTAGAGGCGCCGTATGCAATGGCAGCGCCAGGGATAACCAACGAAAATGGCTTACTATGTAATTTCTTAACGGTATCCGGAGCGGTCAACAAGTCCTTTTTTATCGTATCACCGATTTTCTTTATTGTGGTGTCGGCTTTCTTTTGAGCATTGGCCTCAAAAGAAACAAGGCAAAGCATGGCAAATATGATTTTTTTCAACGGCTGATGATTTTTATTGTTAACAATAAATTAACGGTTAGGTTTTGATTCACTTTTAAAATGTAAAACCCGGCAACACTGTGATATGTGATGCTATTAGCCGTTTTTCATGAAAAACCCCGGCGTTGATTTAATTAACGCGTTGTATTTCAACAGTTTCTGGAGCAGTAAGCATTAGCGGAACTTTTTCAACGGTAACAAAGCTTAGGTCGAGGCCAAAACCGCGTTCTTCTGATAAACTCACACGTTTTAAATAAACATAGAATGCCATGATGAAACTTTCGTAAAACGAAAGATTATGCGATCGTGAAAGTACTTTTTCAATTACTACGAATCGGAAATCACCAACAATTTTATGTTTGTTTAACGACTTATAGGTGCTCGTAATATCAACTTCGCCTTTTTTAACCAAATCCTCTACTACTTTTCTGAATAACAGGTTTATTTGCTGTTCAACCCTAAAGCCGAGCTTAAAGTCGATCCGGATTAGCTTGTTTGGTACCAGGAAGTCAACCTCGTATTCTTTTTTATAAGGCTCGTCTACAACATCAACATGAACTAACCAGTAAACGTCGGCGCGTTTAGGTTGCTTCTGCAGGATAGAGTAAATGATTTTTGATTCTATTTCCGAATTAAAGTTGGCGCTTGTTAAATACACCAGCTGTGAGGCATATTTAGGTACAGATTCGTCGTCACTTAATTCCTTTACAATACTAAAGTAGTCGTCGATGGCTATAAATTTCACGTACCTGTTACGTATTTTACGGGCACTATGCCACGTCCACATAATAGAGAACAGGATAAATCCAACCGACAAGGTAAACCAGCCACCGTGAATAAACTTCACTAAATTTCCAGCTAAGAATGAGAGCTCGATAAGGAGGTAAACCGCAAGAAAAATTGTTATGATATAAGTTGGCACTTTTTTTCTGCGTAGGAAATTCGACACCAATATAGTGGTCATTAACATCGCCACAGTGATGCTTAGCCCGTAAGCTGCCTGCATATGGTCTGAATCGCCGAACAACAATACAACGCCAACACATCCGCCGCACAGCAGCCAGTTGGCGCTGGGTACATATAATTGACCTTTTTGTTCTGTAGGATAATTTATACGGACTTTTGGCCACAAATTCAAACGAACTGCCTCCGCAATCAGCGTAAATGAGCCCGAAATAAGGGCCTGGCTGGCTATTATGGCTGCTACTGTCGCAATACCTATACCGTAAAGCATAAACCATTGCGGCATAATTTCATAAAAAGGATTATGTAAGTCTAAATTGATTGGCTTTCCCTGCTGTTGCAGCAACCATACCGCCTGGCCAAGATAGTTTAGGATTAAACAACTTTTAACATATATCCAGCTTATTTGAATGTTGCTTCGGCCACAATGGCCTAAATCTGAATATAGCGCTTCAGCCCCGGTTGTACATAAAAATACAGCACCTAATATAATAAAGGAATTTGGATTGGTAGTTAATAAGTGATAAGCGTAATAAGGGTTCAATGCCTTTATTACCATTGGCATTTGTACTATAAAACTAACACCAAGTACCCCCATCATGGTAAACCATAAAAACATAATAGGGCCAAAGGCTTTACCAACCAAAGATGTTCCGAACTGCTGGATAATAAATAGCCCTATTATAATCGATATAACAATGGGCATCGTATGCAGGTGAGGATAGTATGAACGTAAACCCTCAATTGCGGCTGAAACCGAAATTGGCGGTGTAATAATTCCATCTGCTAAAAGCGCGCAACCGCCCACAACCGCCGGAATAATAAGCCATGCAGCCCGGCGCCTTACCAGCGAGAATAGCGAAAATATGCCACCCTCGCCTTTATTATCGGCACGTAGTGTAATTACAACATATTTTAATGTGGTTTGAAGGGTAAGCGTCCAAAAGATAAGAGAGACGCCGCCTAAAATTAACGCCTCCGAAACTTGCTGGGAACCAACGATGGCTTTAAATACATATAGCGGTGAAGTACCAATGTCACCGTAAATAATTCCTAAACTGATAAGCAGTCCAGGGACTGTTAATTTTTGAAGGTCTTTATGATTTGACACGCTATTTTTTAAGAAGCCCAAAAGTATTAAAAATTACGATTAACAACTTAAATAATCAATAATCGTATAAGTGTAAGTGAATCAACAACAATTAAACCTTTGTTTTGTTAAATTTTGTTAAAAAGTATTATAAAAACGATAGTATTTTAAATTGATGACAGCTTTATTTATACTTTTGTAATTAACATTGTGTATGAACAAAAGGTTTACTTATACCTATTCGTGGATAATAGTAATTGCGTTAGCAATGCTTATGAGCTATGCTCCGGCCGGCGCTTCTGCTAAAGCCGACACAACGTACCTGCACCTGCTTAAATCAAAGTCATCAAAAAATGCTTTAAAAAATAGCTTGCACCTGGTGCTGCCGCCTTTAAAGCCAGCCTTTATTTCGACCACAAAAGTTAACGTAGTTCGTCCGGATGACAAACTATTGAATAATGTTCAGGTTTATCCCAATCCCATCACTGACCAAATCAATCTTAAATACGACCTGTCGCGTAATGCAAATGTCACGATAAAAATAATGGATGTTTTGGGCAATGATATTATTACCCTGTTTTCCCAAAGGGTTGAACCAGGCGAAAAAAACTTCAGTTACGCGCTTAACAGCAAATTAAACCGGGGTTTTTACTTCGTACGTGTAGTTGCCGGAACAGAGTCTGTTATAAAGCGCATATCGGTTCTTTAGTCGAACTGTTTAGCCCTCCTTCAAACCAGCGAAATCTTTTAATCAATTAAATCAGCGGTTCAGACAATTTCCCTATTTTCGGCGTTATGAAAATAATTGCCGTAGGCCGCAACTATGCCGAACATGCCAAAGAATTGAATAACCCTGTGCCAGGTTTGCCTGTTATATTTATGAAACCGGATACAGCTCTTTTAAAAGATAACAAACCATTTTATCATCCAACGTTTTCTGAAGATATCCACCACGAAATTGAGATTGTTTTAAAAGTTAGCAAAGAGGGGAAACATATCAGCGAGAAATTCGCATCTAACTATTTTGACGAAATAGCCCTTGGTGTCGATTTTACTGCTCGCGACATTCAGCAGCGCCAAAAAGAAAAAGGGTTGCCGTGGGAGTTGGCCAAAGCGTTTGATAACTCGGCACCTGTCAGTGCTTTTATACCGAAGTCACAGTTTCCCGATTTACACAATCTTAATTTCAGGCTGGATGTCAACCAACAAACACGACAACAAGGCAATACTAAAGACATGCTTTTTTCATTTGAGTACGTTATCGCGTTCGTTTCGCAATATATAACGCTTAAAAAAGGCGACCTTATTTTTACCGGGACGCCGCAAGGAGTAGCTAAAGTAAACATAGGCGACAGGCTGCAAGGCTATATCGACGATCAACAATTGCTTGATTTTTACGTTAAGTAGGCATGATTAAAAAGTTCTTTATTGCTTTAACCTTATTTTTTAGTGTTTACAACAACGTTTTTTCACAAACCATAATACAAAGCAGAACCTATCCAAAAGGTTATTTTCGTTACCCGCTAGACCTGGTACCTGCAACCGCGGGAACATTTGGGGAACTAAGGCCTAACCACTTTCATGCAGGCCTGGATTTTAAAACCAATCAGCGAACGGGGTATCCTGTACATGCGGTATTTGATGGATATGTTTCGCGATTAGTTGTCCAGTTTGGCGGGTTCGGCAATGCTATTTATATTACTCATCCTAACGGATATACGTCGGTTTATGGCCATATTGAGCGCTTTGCGCCCGCAATGGCCAAACTGGTGCGCGACGAACAATACAAACAACAAAAATTTGAAGTTGATATCAAATTATCGTGTCTGCAAGTTCAGGTATGCAAGGATGATGTCATTGCCTGGTCGGGTAACGCAGGTTCTTCCCAGGGGCCGCATTTGCATTTCGAATTACGCGATTCGGCAACAGAAGAGACGATTAACCCGCAATTATTTGGATTAACCATTCCCGACAGAGTACCACCTACCATCACAGCGGTCGGAATCTATCATCTAAATGGCAACCCTTTCAGCGAGAAAACTCCCCGCCGGTTTTTAGCCGTTACCGGAAACAGCGGAAAGTATCATTTAAAAAATCCGGAAATTATCACTTTAAGCGGCGCAATCGGTTTTGGCATAGCTGCAACCGATATGAACAGCACATCATTCAATCATAACGGTGTGTATTCAGTAGAGTTAAAGATGGATGGCGAAACGGTTTATACATTTGCGGTTGAGCGTTTTGCATTTGATCAAACGCATGCTATAAATGCCTATATCGATTACCCGGAAATGCTCGTTTCACATCGGTTTATTCAAAAGTGTTTTATATTGCCGGGCAGTAAAATATCGCTTTATCCCCAATCGGTAAACCGTGGTATCATAAACTTCAATGATAACCGCCTTCATCATATCGAATATATCGTTAAAGATGTCGCCGGCAATGTTTCAACGCTAAATCTCGCGGTAAAATCTGCCGCCGAGCCTGTTTCCCCGGATTCTTATAAACCTTCGGGCGTGTTATTTCGTTACAACCAAAAGAACGAGTTTACAAACGACAAAGTTAAAATGACGGTAATGCCGGGTAATTTATACGATGATTTGGATTTTATTTACGCGGAATTACCAAAAAAGCCCGGTGCTTTTTCGGCTACATATCACATTCACAACCGGTTTACACCCATCCATGATTGTTATGATCTTTGGATAAAACCCGACAGTACTATCGGAAAATATACCGACAAGGCCGTAATAGTAAGCACAACAGGCATTTGCGAGGGGGGCACTTATCAGGATGGCTATATCAAAGCAACAGCACGCTCCTTCGGCGATTTCTATATAAAACTGGATACCATTCCACCGCTTATTGTTCCTTTGAATATTCGCAACGGCGGTAATATGTCAAAAGCCCGGGCATTATATTTAAAAATAAGCGACGGGATATCCGGCGTTAAGAGTTACGAGGGCAAAATAGACGGAAAATGGGTATTAATGGAATGGGATTATAAGACAAGAGTATTAAGTTATACTTTTAATGGCGATATTGCGGCTGGTAAACATATATTTGAGCTAAACGTTAGCGATAATAAAAACAATAACTCGAAGTATACTGCTGAATTTTACAGATAACAATGGCAACACTTAAAGAAGGCGATAAAGCACCGGAATTTACCGCGCAGGATCAGAACGGTAAAACCGTTTCTTTGTCTGATTTTAAAGGCATGAACGTGATCCTGTACTTTTACCCTAAAGATGATACGCCAGGTTGCACAGCGGAAGCTTGCAATTTTAAAGATAATTACCAATTATTAGTAGAGAAGGGCTTTGAAGTAATTGGTATAAGCACGGACGACGAAAAGTCACACAAAAAATTTGAAAATAAATATAGCTTGCCATTTACATTGATTGCTGATACTGATAAAAATATAGTAGAAACTTATGGGGTATGGGTTGAAAAAAACATGTATGGCAAAAAATATATGGGAACAGCCCGGAAAACTTTTATTATTAAAGCAGATGGCGCTATTGAGAAGATAATTGATAAAGTAGATACCAAAAACTCATCACAGCAGATATTGGATCTTTTAAATTAAATATTGTAAAAGTATTTGGTGATTAACAAAGCATCTAGAAACGATCGCCTAAGTAATAAATATTAATACATGCCAAAAGAGGTTGAAGACGCAGAGATTTTAAGCAAATTCCAGGATGAGAAAACCCGGAATGAAGCGTTCAATCTGCTGTTAAAAAAGTATCAGCAAAAAATATACTGGCACATACGCCGTATGGTTATCGATCATGACGACGCGGATGACCTGGTACAGGATGTATTTATAAAAGTTTGGAAAAACCTTGGCGGTTTCAGGAATGACGCACAATTATATACGTGGATGTACCGCATTGCAACGAATGAATGCATCACTTTCCTGAACAAAAAGAAGCAAAAAAACAATGTTTCATTAGATGATGAGGCTTACGATTTGTCTGATACCCTGGCCGATTCAAGTTATTTTAATGGCGACCAGGCGCAACGCAAACTCCAGGAGGCATTAGTTACTCTTCCCGAAAAACAGCGGCTGGTATTTAATATGAAATATTTTGACGACATGAAGTACGAGGAGATATCGCAAGTGCTGGGAACGAGCGTAGGCGCGTTAAAAGCCTCTTTTCATCTCGCGGTGAAAAAAATTGAAGCATACTTACTTTCTAAAGATTAATTTAAATTAGATTTAAACCTTTTGACAATAGATTCATCTATAGTTAAGATATGAAGAGCGATATAGAAAATAGAGATTGGCTGAATGACTACATGTCACTTAAACAGGTTAACCCAGGTAATCCGTTTACAGTGCCTGCAGGTTATTTTGATGACCTGCAAGATCGTATTGTGTCTTATAAAAACATAGATGAATTAAAAAATGCGGGGTTAACTGATGGATTTATTGTTCCTGAAAATTATTTCGACGAATTAGCGGGGAATATACAAAGCAGGATAGCTATCGATGAAGCCGTTAGCTTTAAAGAAGTACCATTCACAGTTCCGGATGGGTATTTTGATCACCTTGCCGACCAGATAAATGGCCGGATATTGGTTGAGGAGGCCCTAGCGAATTCGAACGAACATTTTGCTGTTCCGGAGGGATATTTTGATCAGCTTTCTAAGAATATTTTAGATAAAACCGTTAATGTTGAAGTTACCCGCCCCAGGGGTGTTGTCAGAACGATGTTTGCTACACATGCATTTAAGTATGCTACAGCGGCATGTTTTGCATTGTTAATAGGTGGCGGTATTTTATTAAGCCAGTTAACAAACCCTGCTGATGCACATAAAAATTCATTTCTACATAAACAACTATCGACCGTGCCGATTGATGAGATCAAGAATTATCTTAAACTAAATGTCGATGCGGGTGAAACACAGCAATCTGTTGTTACAGAAGGTTCCCCGGTTAACGATGTCAACTTAAAAAAGGATTTACGGGACTATATTGATAGCTCTCAATAATATACAAGGATGAATAAGTTGATTAAACCTGTTTTTTGTATGTTATTTATACTGGCAACCACACAATGGAGCTTTGCCCAAATACGTATGCGCGCACCTGTCAGGCGTGGTTATCCGATAAACAGGTTAAATAATAATCGTCCTATTGGAAAAGTTGAGCAGGTAAAGGAAGAATTTATCGGCAAACAATTGAAGCTTACCGCTGATGAGTCGAGGGCATTTTGGCCTATTTACCGTCAATATACACAGGAGCTTACAGCTGTCCGTATCATGAAACGGATGAATAATTCGAATAAGTCGGTCGATGGAACGGAACAGATTAAGAAGGACCTCGACTATGAAAGCCAAATCGTAAATATAAAAAAGCAATATAGTTATCAGTTTTTAAAGATACTGCCCCCCGAAAAGGTTAGCGAGCTTTTTAAGAGCGAGCGCGCATTTACTGACGAACTACTCAAACAACTAAACGAACGTAGCGTACGCGCGGGAGATTGACCTTAGTTTTTATATCCGGAGCTGATAAGTTTCTTTTTTGTCTGAAGAAATAACAAACGCAAGGCGCAAAACCCATACTTTTGACCTATTTTTGCATATGCCCACCCTGCGTCAGTTATTTTTAGCCAACAACGCCCAAACCACCAATTTCCCTCTTTTGCTTGAATTTGAACGTGCTGAAGGCGTTTACATGTATAACAGCGAGGGAAGGGGATATATTGATTTAATATCCGGCATTAGCGTAAGCAACCTTGGGCATGGTAATCCACGGGTTATTGATGCTATTAAAGATCAGGTCGATAAATACATGCACTTGATGGTGTATGGCGAATATGTGCAAACCCCACAGGTGCGCTTTGCCGAAAAACTAATTTCGTTACTGCCGTCAAATTTACAATCTGTTTATTTTACCAATTCGGGCGCCGAAGCTGTTGAAGGAGCTTTAAAGCTTGCAAAACGTTATACTGGCCGGCAGGGCATTGTTGCATGCCGGCATTCATATCACGGCAGTACGCACGGTGCATTAAGTGTAATGGGAAATGAAGAGTTTAAACAATCTTACCGGCCTCTATTGCCGGGGGTTGATTTTATTCGTTTTAATAATGCCGCCGACCTTGAGTTTATAACCACAAAAACCGCCTGTGTTATCATTGAAACCATCCAGGGTGAAGCCGGCGTGCGTGTTCCCGACCCCGGGTATATAAAAGCGCTGCGTTCCCGTTGCAATCAAACCGGTACATTATTAATTCTTGATGAAATACAGACAGCTTTTGGCCGGACCGGAAAAAAATTCGCGTTTGAACATTTTGAAATAGTTCCCGATATACTTTTGCTGGCCAAAGCTTTGGGAGGGGGGATGCCCATCGGTGCTTTCATCTCGTCAAATACCATTATGTCGGCCCTTAAAGAAAACCCAATTTTAGGGCACATCACCACTTTTGGCGGCCATCCTGTGTGCTGTGCCGCCGGCCTTGCCGCACTTGAGACGTTATTAGATGAAAATCTTATTGATACCGTTTCCGAAAAACAAGAATTATTCCAAAAGTTCCTGGTTCATCCTTCAATAAAGGCAATACGCGGAGTAGGGCTAATGCTTGCCATAGAATTTGAAAACTTTGATCTGAACAAAAAGATAATTGACCGTTGCATTGAAAATGGTGTAATTACCGACTGGTTTTTACACTGCAGCAATGCTATGCGAATTGCTCCCCCGCTTATCATCACACCTTATGAAATTAAAAAAGCATGCGCTGTTATCGTGGAAGCAATCGAATATTCAGTTTAACCGATTAATCGTAGGTTAAAACTCCGTTACTTCCGACGTTATCTATTATATTCTTTATCCATCATTGTGATTATGGATCATGCCGGTGATTGCAAAAACCCTGTAATTTATTCTTTTCTATAAAAAAGTACCCCATTTTATCTCAATCCCATTTTTTTTAGTTCGGGTACTTAAACAATATATCGGAAACCTTGTTATTGATACGAAACATTGTTTATCGCTAATGTAATACCAAACCGGCGTTACCGACGCAATTGATTTACAGCATCGGCCTTCCCGGCGGATTGTTTTTACTGGTACGAAACTCCCTGGAGTGTCAATTACAATATTAATAGAGCTAAACATTTGTGCAGACTATATTGACTGCGTCAATAAATAATAATTTTTAAATGAGACTAGCATATATATCAACTTATCCTCCCCGTGAATGTGGAATAGCCACCTTCAATTACAATTTAATGAATGCCATTACTGCAAACTTTCCGGAAAGAGGAACTTTATTACAGGGGGGCTTTGTTGTCGCGCTAAACGATTCTGAAGATGTGCAGGAATATGAGTACCCCGAGGAGGTGAAATATGTTATTCGCCAGAACCACCAAAAAGACTATATACGTGCCGCCAATTACATCAACACCAGTAACGTAGATGCTTGTATACTTGAACACGAATTTGGGATATACGGCGGCGAAAGTGGTATATATATTCTTCCGCTACTTAACCGTTTGGAAAAGCCCTTAATCTCTATTTTACACACAGTACTAAGAGACCCCAGCTACGTTCAGCGCATTATTATTCGTGAAATAGCTGAGCAATCGTCAAAAATAATTGTGATGAGCCAGCGTGCTGTAGAGTTTTTAACGACTATATATGATATCCCCACTGAGAAAATTCAAATTATTGAACACGGCGTTCCGGATGTTGAGGTTCCGGAAGAAAATCCGGTAAAAAGCCTTACGCAGTTTAAAAACCATAAGGTGTTATTAACGTTCGGCTTAATAAGCCGCAACAAGGGTTTGGAAACCGTTATTCGCGCTCTGCCTAAAGTCGTTGAAAGCCACCCGGACGTAATGTATGTAATACTAGGTAATACGCACCCTGGTGTAATAAAAAATTCAGGTGAAGAGTACAGGGATCATTTAAAAAGCCTGGCTTCACAATTGGGAGTATCAAAGCATTTAAGTTTCATCAACAGGTTCGTGCCTGAAGATGAACTGGTTAATTATCTGGCCGCCGCAGACATCTATGTAACACCTTATCTTAACGAGGCACAAATCACAAGCGGCACGCTGTCGTATGCGGTTGGTGCCGGAGCGGCGGTGGTATCTACGCCGTACTGGCATGCAACCGAATTGTTGGCGGATAACCGTGGGCGTTTGTTTGATTTTAAAAATGCAGATATGCTTGCCGATATTTTAAACGAATTGCTAGACCAGGAGCGTGTGCTCAACGAGTTGAAAAAGAATGCATACACTTATGGATTAAACTTACGCTGGCCCGTTATTGGTGCTGCGTATATAAATGTGGCACTTGAAGCATGTTCTAATCATTATTTCAGCGAGAAGATATTAAAAGAAAGCATTGTAGACCCTGAAATAATGCCCAAGTTCAGTTTAACCCATATATTACGGTTGACGGATGATACGGGCATTGTACAACATGCTAAATATGGAATACCTAACTTAAAAGAGGGATATTGTCTTGATGACAATGCGCGTGCATTAATAATGGCATTAATGGCTTACCAGCGCAGCAAAAGCCAGGAAGCATTTGAATTACTACCTGTCTACCTAAGCTATATACATTACATGCAGACCGAGGATGGTAATTTCCGTAACTTCCTGAGTTTCAATCGTCAGTATTTGGATGAAGTAGGATCTGAAGATTCGTTCGGACGGACAGTATGGGCGCTGGGTTATCTGATAAGTTGTGCGGCTAGCAACTCGTATCGCGAATTTGCTACCGAAATTTTTCATAAATCATATGCTCATTTTAAGTCACTCAAACACTTGCGCGGTATGGCAAACACCATTATTGGAATTTGTTTATACTTAAAAGCGGTTCCTGGCGATGATGGAATGGTTGCAGAATTGATAAGATTAACCGAGCCATTGATTGATGCATACGAACGGAATAAGGCTGAAAACTGGGATTGGTTCGAAGATAAGATGACTTATGATAATGCGATATTGCCGTTGGCTTTATTGCACTCATGCGAAATAACAGGGAATGAAAAAGCGAAAGAAGTAGCTTTAAAAACAATGAACTTTTTGGATGAACTAACCTTATCAAAGGGGTATTTGAGCCCGGTTGGAAACGACGGATGGTATTACAAGGGCGGGAAGTTCCCTACCTTCGATCAGCAGGCTATAGAAACTATGGCGATGGTGTTAATGCATTTTCAGGCTTATGAAACACTTCGTAAACTGGAACATATTGAAAAAATGTTTTTAAGCTATAAGTGGTTTCTTGGCGAAAATACATTGCGTGCACCTTTATATGACCATGAAACAAAAGGCTGTTGTGATGGGTTGCTGCCGACAGGTATTAACCGCAACCAGGGCGCCGAAAGTACATTGGCATACCTTATATCCCACTTAACAGCGCTCAAAGCTTTTGAACTAGAGTACGAATACAATAAAATGGGACAAAAGATAGCGGTTTGTTAACCTTCGATTCTTAAAATCATTTCGCTATCCGCCGCCTGGCGGATAGTTTTTAACATTAACAATATTTAATGAAAGTAGCTGTTTTAGCCCCCGTTGCCTGGCGTACGCCGCCGCGGCATTACGGTCCGTGGGAGCAGGTGGCCTCCAATATTGCCGAAGGATTGATTCAAAACGGAATTGATGTAACGCTTTTCGCAACCGGCGATTCCATAACAGCAGGTAAGCTTGACGCAATCTGCGAACAAGGCTATGAAGAAAGCAGAGATCAGGATGCAAAGGTATTGGAGTGCCTCCATATCAGTAATTTGATGGAAAAAGCGTCAGAGTTCGACCTTATTCATAATAACTTTGACTTCCTGCCGCTTACTTATTCGGCTTTAATAAAAACGCCAGTTATAACTACTATTCATGGGTTTTCGTCACCAAAGATCGTCCCGGTTTACAAAAAATATAATTCTATTGGACATTACGTTTCTATAAGCAACGCCGACCGCAGCCCCGACCTGGATTACCTGGCGACGGTATATAACGGGTTAAATCCCGCTGACTTTGAATTTACTGAAACGCCGGACGATTACCTGCTGTACTTTGGCCGGATACATCCACATAAAGGTGCTGCCGAGGCCATTGAAATTGCAAAAAAAAGTGGCCGCAAACTACTAATAGCAGGGCTGGTACAGGACGCCAATTATTTTAAAGAGAAAGTTGAGCCGCAATTAAGTTCACAGGTGCAATACCTTGGTAATGCAGAACCTGAAAAGCGTAAAATCCTACTAGGTAAAGCCGCTGCATTATTGCACCCAATTAGTTTTGATGAACCTTTTGGAATGAGTGTTGCCGAGGCTATGCTTTGCGGCACTCCGGTTATAGCTTATAACCGCGGATCAATGCCCGAACTAATAAAACATGCACAAACCGGCTTCCTGGTCAATAACATTGATGAAGCGGTTGAGGCGGTCGATAACCTTAAAAATATAAACCGTGTCGACTGTCACAAGTGGGCCGCTACTGAATTCTCCTCTGAAAAAATGGTTAACGATTATATCCGGCTTTATAAACAAATATTGGCCGGCTAATTATTTGCGTTTTTTGCATCGTCCAGCAGTTTAGTGATCAATTCCTCTAAATCAACCTCTGCAAATGCTGTTGACGAATCGGATACACCGTATGGAATAATTAGTTTGCCGTTATGGATAAGCGAACCGCATGAATAAAGCACGTTAGGTACGTAACCTTCGCGTTCGTCACTGTTTGGAATAAGCAGAGGTTCAAGTAGCCGTCCGATTTCGATGGTCGGGTCGTCCAATTGCATCAGGCTGGCGCCAAGCACATAACGCCGCATTGGCCCCACGCCATGAGTGATAATAATCCAGCCATGCTTCGTTTCAATCGGGGATCCGCAGTTACCTATTTGAATGAATTCCCAGGCAAATTTAGGTTGTTGCAGCAAAATTGGTTTTTCCCAGATATTGATTTTATCGGAGTACATGATATAGTTATTACATCCGTCAATACGAGAAAGCATTGCAAATTTTCCGTTTATTTTACGCGGGAATAATGCCAGATTTTTGTTTTGCGCACCTGCGCCATATAAAGGCATTATCTTGAAATTATAAAAATCTGTTGTTTGCAATAGCTTAGGCATTATCAGCGAGCCATCATAAGCTGTATAGGTTGCGTAATAAATACAACTATCGTCATCATCGTCCTTAAATTGCACGAACCGGGCATCTTCAATTCCTTTTATTTCGTATTCTGATATTGGAAATATAACACGGTCGGATATGTCCGTATCCAATGAAAATAATATCTCGTAATAAGAATCAGCCAGCCATAATACCTTATCATATTCAAGTTTTTTAATATCGCTCTCCTGTAAACGTTGCGAATCCAATATAATACGGTGCAGGTTTGAGTATTCAAAATGGTGATCGAGCTTACCTTCCAACTCCTTCAGTACATTGATGTTGATCTGAGAAATGGCGGCTCGTTCAAAAAATAGCTTTTTATTGTAAACAGCATTTCTAACAACTTCAGCTTCATCGATATAACTTCCCGCAGGCAATACTGTAATATTATTTGATTGGTCAAGTAATGCGCGTCTGAAGGTGATGGACGAAATGTGTCCTTCGCCCACGGCCCTAAAGCTTATAATTACACGTCGCTGACCCTCCTGTAATTCGCTTTGATCCGGATCCTCCACAATCGAAGGGTTGAAAAACGCGGCTGATTCAATAGAATATTCATGTGTAAAATACGAGCCTATAAGTAGTTTCCTGTACACGGTAAGCGACTCAAAGTCGATATTTAACTCGGCAAAAAGAGGTTGTAATTTGCTGCAATTGCGATTTAAAACGCGGGTGATATTCCTATGCCGTCTTGAATACTCCTGCAACAGGGGCGATACGATTGCAAAAGCAACTTCTTCACTAATGCTCATTACCCTTTCGAGCACTTCTTTAGCCCGGTCGCTTCCGTTAAAAAAAAACCTCGCTATAACACGTTTGGGATCTGGATTGATTCTTACAGGTTTACGTTCGATGGAAAGTCTCATTCAAAAATATTTATATAGTAACAGCAACAGTAATAAATTGATTTCGGGAATTTTATTTAGTTGTCGCCGGAAATATCGTTAATTAATAGTTACACTGTTTAACGATGCGCAATGTAACAACCAATCCAACACAATGCAAGTTAATATACCAATATCATACCATTTTATTCCGTTTAACCAGGTATGATTTTAATATGCTATTGTATCCATCTTCAACGTATGCATCTATAAGGTCAATATGATACTGTGCACATTTCAATTGTAATTGATGCCGGTAATGTGCTAATGATGCCTGATAGGATTCGCGGATTTTGTTTGGGTGGACTTTAACCTGTTCACCACTTTCGATATCGATAAAATGATGCGGCCGGTTGTCGAAATTAAAATCCAGTTCTTTTTGCTTGTCGTTTACATTAAAGATAATGACCTCGTGCTTATTGAATTTTAAATGCTGTATTGCTGCGAAAAGCGCTTGCTGCTTAGAAGGATTTAAACTATTCTCGAGCATGTCGCTAAACAATATAATCATCGACCGCTGGTGAATTTGGCCGGCAACCTGGTGCAAAACTTTGGTTATATCGGTGTGCGTGTTTGTGTTAGGATGGCTATAGGCTTTTTCGAGCTGGGAGTACAAATAAAATAAATGCGAGCTTGTGCTTTTAACCTGGCTTATCCAATCAATCTTGTCCGAAAAAAGGCAAAGGCCAAAAGCATCGCGCTGTTTTTTAAACAAGTACATTAGCGAGGCGATGGCATAAATAGAAAACTGTAATTTATTTATTCCTTTTTCAGGAAAATTCATGGACGACGAGGTGTCCAGTAAAAGGTAACACCGAAGATTGGTTTCCTCCTCAAATTGTTTTACAAAAAGCTTATCTGTACGCGCGAGTAATTTCCAGTCGATGTTTTTAACCGATTCACCGTTGTTATATAAGCGGTGTTCGGCAAATTCCACGGAGAATCCGTGAAACGGGCTTTGATGCAGCCCGGTAATAAATCCCTCAACAACCTGCCGGGCCAGTAACTCCAGGTTAGCCAGGTGCCGTATCTCCTGATTTTCGGTTAATTGAGGCATAAGTGTAGTTTATTAACCGGTTTGCCCGTATATTAATACACCGGTTTCACAAATTAACAATTAATCTGTAAAACCGGTGCAATTAAAATATCAGTAAAATATTAAGCTAATTGTTTGCTCAATTTATCTGTTAAAACAGACTTTGGAACAGCGCCTATTTGTTTATCTACGATTTCGCCATTTTTAAAAAACAATAAAGCTGGGATATTCCGGATGCCAAATTTCATTGAGATGCCGGGGTTGTTGTCTACGTTAACTTTACCAACAACAGCTTTACCATCGTATTCCTTTGCAATTTCTTCTACTACAGGTCCAACCATTCTGCACGGTCCGCACCATTCAGCCCAAAAATCAACCAGAACAGGTTTATCAGATTTCAGGACAAGTTCTTCAAAGTTTGCATCAGTTATTTCTAAAGCCATGATTTTATTTTTTAATTTTTAGTGGTACAAATATGGTTAATCAAAACGCTTGCCGCAAATGATTAAGTGACATTATGACAATTATACGGTAATCATAGCGTCAATTTCAGACTTTCGGTTATTAAAAGGATCTTAAATTAAAACGATTTAATTAGTTCATTCCGGCTACGAATTATATGCGAAAGCAAAGAAAATCTGAAATCGAAAATTCGAAATAAAAATTACCTTTGAACCATGAGTATCCGGGTGGAATCATTGACCAAAGTTTACGGGGCACAAAAAGCGATCGACAACATTTCATTCAACGCTGATCCTGGCGTTTTAGGGTTTTTAGGACCTAATGGAGCCGGAAAATCCACAACCATGAAAATCCTTACCTGCTTTATCCCGCAAACGGGAGGGAAGGCTTCGGTATGTGGTTTTGACGTGGAGACGCAGCCACTGGAAGTAAAACGTTCTATCGGTTATCTTCCTGAAAGCAACCCGCTTTATTTGGATATGTATGTTAAAGAATCATTGGGATTTATAGCAGGGGTACATGGTATGCAGGTACCGGAAAAGCGCATTGCCGAAATCATTGAGCAAACCGGATTAGGTCCCGAGCAGCATAAAAAAGTTGGTCAGCTTTCAAAGGGTTATCGTCAGCGTGTTGGCCTGGCACAAGCCATTTTACATGATCCTGAAGTGCTAATATTGGATGAACCCACCTCCGGGCTCGACCCGAATCAGTTAATCGGTATCCGCCAACTCATTCTCGACCTGGGCAAAACCAAAACCGTTATTTTATCCACCCATATTATGCAGGAGGTTGAAGCGGTGTGTAACCAGGTTATCATTATCAACAAAGGCAAAATTGTTGCCGATGATACGCTCTCCGGCTTGAAACAAAAAAACCAGGGGAAATCGCTTGAAAATATATTTATTGAACTAACCAGTTAATATTCATATTCTGATCAATATTATTAACCCTTAATTGAAATGATTGAATTAAAATATTTTTATACTTTGCGGCATTAAACCAATAAATACCTCAGCATGAAAAAATTTTTACTTTCACTCGTACTTTTAACGGTCACGGTCATTTGCTCTTTTGGCCAAACCGCGACACCACCAAAACTTAGCATTGGCCCCGACCTGGGTATACCCGTCGGAGATGCAAATACGGTTTATTCAGGCGTGATTGGCGCATCCCTGAAATTGGAATTACCGGTAACTCCTTCGTCTTTTAATGTTACGATAACATCTGGGTTTAGCGATTTTATGGTTAAGAACATGTACAACAGCTATATCCTTAATGGTACTTACATACCTGTTGAACTCGGCGGTAGGTTTTTTTTCGATAAAACCGTTTATTTTGAAGGTGATCTTGGCGCATCATTTAATGTTAACAGCAATTATACCGGCCCTAAAGCGGCATTTATATATGCACCAATGCTGGGCTTAACGTTACCTGCCAATAACGCCAAATCGTCAATCGATGTTGCGCTGCGGTACGAAGGCCGCTCTGAAACAGGCGGAACGATAAGCCAGGTTGCATTGCGTGTAGCGTACCGGTTCGGTTTATAATATTAATATCGAATTTTTGCCGGCCTGGTTTTTAACCGGGCCTTTTTTGTTACCAGTAATTTAATATGCTACCAAGACATGGTCTCTTGGCTTTGGTGCATTATTGTTGTATTTTCGGGCCGCTAATACTTATCTGAAAAGTGCTTACTATACTCAAAAAAGAAATTTCTTCATACCTAAGTTCGCTTGTCGCGTATGTAACCATTGGCTTTTTTTTGCTGGTTTTAGGGTTGTTTTTGTGGGTGTTCCCCGAATCAAGCATTATCAATTATGGCTATGCCGGGTTGGATAGCCTGTTCAGTACCGCGCCGTATCTTTTTATGTTCCTGGTACCGGCTATCACCATGCGCTCGCTGGCCGAGGAACGAAAGGAAGGTACATTCGAGTTACTGGCGACCCGGCCGCTAACCGATTGGCAAATTGTATTAGGTAAATATTTTGCCAGTATTGTACTGTTATTTTTTGCACTGCTGCCTACGCTGGTTTATTATTATTCGGTTTATATACTGGGTAATCCACACGGCAATATTGATACCGGGGGCGTAATCGGCTCGTATATCGGTTTATTTTTACTGGGCGCCGTGTTTTGCGCCATAGGTTTGTTTGCATCGTCAATAAGCAAAAATCAAATTATTGCATTCACCATTGCTGTATTCCTTTGCTTCTTTTTTTACAGCGGGTTCGATTCGCTTGGCCAGTTGCTGTCACTGCAAAGTTTAACCTTAGAGAACCTCGGCATCACCCAGCATTATCAATCCGTGAGCAGGGGCGTACTTGACACCCGCGACCTTACCTACTTTATCGTTTTAGCCGGGCTGTTTATTTGCCTTACACTCGTCATGCTGCTAAAGCAAAGGCAAAAAAGCCTCAATGATAAAACCCTTTTGGGTGCATTAGCCGCATTGGTTTTGATTACTATTATTTCAGGTTTTACGTTTACCCGTTTTGACTTCACTAAAGAGAAGCGCTATACCATATCGCCGGTAAGCCGGGATATCATGAATAACCTTAAAAACCCTGTTCATGTTGCCGTTTATTTACAGGGCGACAACTTCCCCGGTGGGATGAAAAGATTACAGCGTGCAACCCGCGATATGCTCAGCGATTTGCAGGCCTACAGTCACGACAAAATACAGTTTAATTTTATTGACCTGCTGTCGGCTATTAAAAAACTGCCCGATGACGAGCAAAAGGCTGAATATGATTCGTTGCAGGTAAGGGGTATTACAGGTCAGCCATACAGTATAAAAACCGACAATGGAGTAACACAAATGCTGATATTCCCTGAGGCGCTGGTTCAATACGAAGGGAGGGAGATTGCCGTGAATTTACTGCAAACCCGCATCGGCCTCTCTGATGATGAAGTGTATAATAACTCGATACAGAATTTAGAATATGCTTTTTCATCGGCAATCAAAAAAATCACGAGCGGAGGTAAGCCGATCGTTGGTTTTGCCGAGGGTGACCACGAGTTAACCGATCTTCAGTTGAATGACGCAATGAAATCATTGTCAGATGGTTATAATATTGGCAGGATCAACCTCAAGACCGTGCCATTTGATGTTTTGATGAAAGTGAAGCTTCTTGTAATACCTAAGCCCGATACCGCCTTTACAGAAGCCGAAAAGTTTAAAATCGACCAGTACGTGATGCGGGGCGGGCGCGTGTTGTGGACGATCGACCAGGTAAACGCAGAGATGGATAGCTTGCGCGGCCATGGCGGCGAAGAGATGGCCTTCAACAAGCAGCTCAACCTTGATGACCAGCTTTTTAATTACGGTGTACGCATCAACTACGACCTGATAGCTGATATTAGCTGTGCGCAGATTCCCGTAAGCACCGGCAACATGGGCGGGCAGTCACAAATTCAACTGTTGCCATGGCTGTATTACCCGATATTTATGCCGCTTTCGAAGCATCCTATAATGCGCAACCTAGATGGCATACGCAGCGAATTTGCCAGCACTATTGATACCCTGACGGTAAAAAATGTAAAGAAGACCATTTTGCTTAGCTCATCGCCGTTTAATAAGAAACTAAACGCGCCGCATATACTGTCCCTGCAGGCACTTGAGCAGGAACCTAAACCTAAAGATTTTCAAAGCGCGCCAAAACCTGTAGCGGTATTGCTGGAAGGGGAGTTCCCGTCCGACTTCCGTAACCGGCCTCTGCCAGAGGGAGTAAAGGAGAATATCCCTATTATATCGCAAAGCAAACCCACCAAAATGATCGTGATCAGCGATGGCGACGTGTTTAAAAACCAGGTAGGGGCAGATGGCTCGCCTTTCCCGTTGGGGTACGACCATTATATGCGGCAAAGTTTCGGCAACAAAAACCTGCTTTTAAACATTGCCGACTATATGACCGATGACTCGGGACTGATATCGCTCCGCACAAAAGAAGTAAAATTAAGGCTGCTTGACCGTGCCCGCATCCGCAGCGAAAAATTGTATTGGCAGGTGTTAAATAATGTACTTCCCATAGCTTTTTTATTAACATTTGCGATTTTTCAACATTATAGCCGCAAGCGAAAGTATGCACATTAAATTTTATACTTTTGAGTGATTAATTATAACTATATGAGATTTATTGTTTCTACATCAACATTACTCAGGCAATTACAGGCCGTTAGCGGCGCATTGAGCAATAGCACCGTATTGCCGATATTAGAGAACTTTTTGTTCGAGATTAAAGATGGAAACTTAACCATTTCGGCTACCGACCTGCAAACCAGCATGACCACTTCCTTACCTGTTGAAGCTAAGGAAAATGGCCGTATCGCCATACCATCACGCATCCTGTTAGAAACTTTAAAATCATTGCCCGAGCAACCTGTAAACTTCTCGGTTGATGATAAAACTTTTGCCATCGAAATAAATGCCGGCGACGGTAAATACAAGCTTAACGGCGAAAATGGCGAGGATTTCCCGAAGATACCTGTTGTTGAAAATGCATCGTCGGTTAACCTGCCTGCATCGGTTTTAGCCGAGGCGATCAATAAAACCATTTTCGCAGTAAGCAACGACGAGCTGCGCCCGGCAATGACCGGTGTTTACTGCCAATTAACCACATCGGCATTAACGTTTGTAGCTACCGATGCACATAAACTGGTGCGCTATCGCCGTAAGGATGCAAAAGCTGCCGGCACTACTTCGTTCATCCTGCCAAAGAAAGCATTAACCCTGCTAAAGTCGTCGTTACCTACTGATGATGTAAACGTTTCTGTTGAGTATAACAGTACTAGCGCATTCTTCAAGTTCGGTAATATTAACCTGGTTTGCCGTTTAATTGACGAGCGTTACCCGGATTATGAGGCTGTTATCCCGTTAAATAACCCCAATAAATTAAGCATCGACCGTTTAGCCTTTTTAGGCTCGTTAAGCCGGGTTGCTATTTATGCCAATAAAACCACCCACCAGGTAAGGCTTAAGATCAACGGAAGCGAGTTAAATATCTCGTCTGAAGATATTGACTTTGCCAACGAAGCGCACGAGCGTTTAAGCTGCCAGTACGAAGGCGAGGATATGGAAATTGGCTTTAACGCCCGCTTCCTGATCGAGATGCTTAAAAACTTAAGCTGTGAAGAAGTAACCCTCGAAATGTCGACCCCGAACCGCGCCGGCCTGTTACTGCCCCAGGGTGGTGATGAAAACGAGGATGTACTGATGCTGGTTATGCCGGTAATGCTGAATAGCTACGCATAAGCACTATTATCTCCGCGCGTTATTGCGAGGAACGAAGTAATCTTTACATCTGCAAATAACATAGCGCAATGTTATTCGGGAGTTGTAGCAGGTAGATTTTTCGTCTAAAATGCATTTCCTCCGTATCTTGCATAGTTTTAGAGATTGCTTCGTTCCTCGCAAAGACGTAATGATGAGTGTTACTGTTAAAACATGCTCACCTGCTCACCGTAGTATGTGTTTGAAACCTCAGCAGCTTCAATCCTATTAGTTGGTTTCAAATAGTAACTATCAGGATTGCCTTTAAAATGAATTTCCCTAAAAATATGCCAGTGCCTGTCGTGGCCGATGGTTTCCCTTTGCAGGATAGTCAGCCTGTCGATCAAAAATGAATCGCTCCAGTCGCGGTTGCAGAAATGGGGCCACAGCCGTTTAAAATCTTGCTGGGTTAGCGATTTCGCAATGGTAATATGCGGCTCAAACTTTTTCAGCTTTAAGCTCCGGCGCACATCCTTAAACCATTCCTGGGCGGTCGGGGTTAAATTAAGCCTGCCGTAAATGGTATTATGATCGCCGTTGGTAAAAATGCCGAACCCGTTCATCTGCAAATTAATGGGCGGTATCAGCGAAAATTCCTTCTCTAATCTGGCTGTGATCGGGTCTATCCAAAAAGGCTTTTTGCGGGGAAAAGGCTGAAAAGTTATATGCGCTTTGGAGTGCAGACCGTCGAAATTCCCGATCATCCCGGCACAAAAATGCTTCATGCCCCTTACGTTGTCAATTACGCTTTCGGAAGGAGGGAAGATGAATAAATAGTCGCTGTAGCCTTTCATAATATTGTGCTATTACCATATCAAAAATACTAATATTTTTAGTAAATGCAAATCTTTTGCTACCTTTGTTACATGGCGGCGCAGCGCAATATTGTACACATCGACCTGGATTCGTTTTTTGTTTCGGTTGAGCGCAAGTTTCACCCGGAACTGATCGGTAAACCGGTGATCATCGGCGGGTCGGCTACAAGGGGCGTGGTAGCGTCATGCAGCTACGAGGCGCGTAAGTTTGGTGTGCACTCGGCTATGCCTACCGCGCAGGCGCTGAAGCTTTGCCCGGAGGCTATTGTGGTGCGGGGCTGCTACCATTTGTATTCGGAAGCATCGCGCGAGGTGACGGACATTATCCACCGGTCGGTGCCCCTGTACCAAAAAACTTCGATAGACGAGTTTTATATCGACTATACGGGCATGGACCGCTTTCATAACTGTTACCAGCACGCTACGGAGCTGCGGCAAAAGATCATAAGGGATACCGGGCTGCCTATATCGTTTGGCATGTCGTCGTGTAAAACGGTATCGAAAATGGCTACCAACCAGGCGAAGCCCAACGGGCAGCTGCTGGTGCCGCACGGTAAGGAGAAGGAGTTTTTAGCGCCGCTTAATATTAGTAAGATACCCGGCCTGGGCGAAAGCACGGCCAAAAAGCTGTACCAGTACGGCATCGAAAAAATTGCCGACCTGCAAAAGGCTGACCTCCGGTTTTTGGAAGCGGTTTTCGGCAAGGCGGGCCACTCGCTGTGGAACAAGGCCAACGGCATAGACGAGGGCGAAATTGAGCCGCATTCCGAGCGTAAATCCATATCCACCGAGCACACATTCAACAGCAATATAGCCGATGTAAATTCCATCGAAACCATCCTGGTATCGATGACCGAGGAGCTGGCCGCCAAACTGCGCAAGGAAAACAAGCTGGCTTCGTGCCTGGCTATTAAGGTGCGTTACGCCAACTTTGAAACACACACCCAGCAGGAGAAAATAGCCCTTACTGCTGCCGAGCATATTCTGATACCGGGCATCAAAAACCTGTTAAAAAAAGCATGGAACCAGCACCGCGCCATTCGCCTGATAGGGGTGCGCTTAAGCAACCTTTGCAGCGGAAGCTACCAGATCAACCTGTTTGAAGATAACGAGGAACGCATAAAGCTTTACCAGGCTATGGATAAAATCAACTTTAAGTTCGGCGAAAAGACGGTTTGCCGCGCCGCCGGGATGGAGGTGGGGACGAGGAGCTTTAATCCTTTTATGCGGGGGTGACTAAGATCTAATCAAACGTCATTGCGAGGAACGAAGCAATCTATAAACTATACAAGTAAAAAAGATAGGTTATTGAGGGAAGCGTTGAGCCGCATGCAGGTTGGCTTCGTTCCTCGCAATGACGCGGTGGGTTATTTTTTACTTACTCAACGCTGCCAGCACATGCTTAATAAAACCATCCATCGCTTTTTGGTCTATCCAGCGGGCGACAACTACCAGGTTATTCTCCGGGTCGCAGTAGATCATGTTGGTGCCGTTGCCGATGTGCACCCAGGCTTTTTCGGGCGCGGAGGGAAGTAGTTTTTTGTCGGTATTTAAAAACCAGTTCATGTAGCCGTAACCTGTATTGGCCGTGGTGGGTGTTAACGCCTTATCGACCCATTGCCGGCTGATGACCTGCCTGCCGTTCCAGTTGCCGTGGTGCATGGTTAACAAGCCGAAGCGCGCCATATCGTACGCGTTCATAAATATACCGCCGCCCCAATGCCCACCGCCGCTTACCGACTGAACGATTTGCCCATCCAGCACGATCCAAGAGTTACGGTACCCATACCACCGCCATGTGGACGAGGCGCCGATAGGATCCATTATATTTTCCTTCAACACCACGGGCAATGGCTTGCGCCACACGCAGGTTGCGGCCAGCGCCAGGGCGTTTACACGCACATCGTTGTATTTCCATATTGTACCCGGTTCGTTGCGTTTGCGCAGCTTGTATTGCGTAATATCGCCCTGCGGACGGTCGGCCCAATCGGGTTTATCCCATAAGGTGCCTTCCCAGTCGCTGGTTTGGCGAAGCATTACCTCCCAGGTGAGCCTTTTGTTATGTGTGGATGCAAAGGGATAGATGATATCATTACTGCCTGCATCGGGCTTGTATACTTCAATAGGCGGGATGTATTTCGAAACCGTATCAGCGGTGCTTTTGATCATACCGCGGTCGACCGCGATACCAATGACGGACGACAGAAAACTTTTGGTAACACTGTTTACAATATCCACACGTGCAGGGTCGCCCCATTCGGCAACGATGTAACCTTTGTAAATAATAACGCCGGCAGGATCGCCGCGCTCGGTAAGCGGGCCAACCGGGTTGCTGAAAGGTTCTTTACCAAAGCTCTGGAACTGCGATAGCTCCCCATCGCGGGAAGCATTTACCTCATGGGCTATTGCAAAGTGTATTGCATTTTGCAGCGAACTATCCCGCAGCCCTAAAACCTGCGGCGCCTGGTGCTGCCAGGAATTATAAGGCGGGAAATAATCGGTGGATTTAGATGCCTTTTGGCAATAAGTAATTTGGGTTGCCAGTACGAGGGTAACCAGCAGCAAAAATCGTTTCATTCCGCAAATTATGAAAAAATAGTGTGCAAGCATCCTGCTGTTTGTAGCTGTCCGCAAACCGTCGCACCCGGAAACGGACGAACACTAACGCAACGGCAAAACAGGCACATTATAGTACTCAAATCATCTTCCGCATCAGCAAATCGGTTTGAAGCTCATCTTCTAATAAAAATTGACTGCCGAAAATTCAGGCAATTTTTTATTTCACCGGAAATTTGTACCTTTAATTATGACAACGATGACCCTTCAGGTTCCCGAATCGCTGGAAGAAAATCATAATGATACTGTGCGTTTTATAGCGGCTAAGCTATATGAGTCGGGGAAATTGACATTGCAACAGGCCGCTGAAATGGCTGGGATGAAAAAATGGGACTTTGCCGAAACTTTAATTAATTACGGCGTACACTACCTTGACCCGAGCGCAGAAGCCGCTGTAAATGATGCAAAGGAAGTGTAAGGTTGTTGTAACCGATGCCAGTTGTTTTATTATCCTGCGAAAGATTGATGCTATTCATCTTCTCGCTGAATTATGTTCCGTTGTAGTTACAACTCCTGAAGTAGCGTCCGAATATGGCTTTGCCCTGCCCGACTGGGTAAAAGTTCAATCTGCACCGTCTCTTTAGCCCTGGAAATCAACTGCGACTACATTATAATCGATGATTTGGAGGCGCGTAAATTTGCTGAAAAATTAGGTTTAAATGTAAAAGGCTCGGTTGGACTGTTGTTGAGCGCCAAAGAACGAGGCATAATACCGCTGCTGGCCCCATATTTGGGCGCTATTCAAGAAACTAACTTTAGAATATCTCCGAAAATCGTTCAAAACATACCGAAGGCTGCGGGCGAGTAAAAGAGTTTTCACTTATAAGCAATTACATCATCTTCCGCATCATCAGATCGGTTTGCAGATCATCACCCAACAAAAAATCATGTCTGCTGAATACTTCAAACCCATGGTGCTTATAAAACCCGATGGCTTTGTCGTTATGCTCCCACACACCAAGCCAAACGTATTCGAGCTGCTTATCCCTGGCAATGTCAGTAGCAAAATTGAGCAGGCTGCGGCCGATGTGCTTGCCGTGATGCCCGGCAGAGACGTAAATGCGTTCAATCTCGAGGGCTTTTTTATCCTGCAGTTCGGTTTGGGCATCGCCAAAATTCAATTTAAGGTAACCCGCCAGCTGGCCGTTAAACATGGCAAAGTAGAATTGAGAATTTGGGTTAGATAACTCGGATGTTATTTTATCCAAAGTAAATGCCACCGCCGAGTAAGCATCAATATTCGACAGGTCGTTCAGATGCGCAAAGAAATCGTAAAAAGTTTTCTTGCTAAAATCGAGCAACGATCCGGCTTCAGCCAACTCAACTTTTCGGATAGTGATCATAGTAATTTGAAAATTATTGCAAGAATAGCAATCTTCAAATTTTCAAATCAACAAATTTTCAAATTTAATATCAATCAAATTGTTCCTGTAAGCGTATCAGTCTATCAATCATCAGGTTAAGCTTTTCCTCTTCGTTTTTAAACATGCGGGGCTTTACGTAAAATGTAATGAACAGGAACCAGATGATGGTTGAGCCGTAGGTAATCAGCTTGAAATACAGCGGCGCCCTTTCCAGCACCTCAATAAAATACAAAGCAAGCCCGGTGCTGATGAGCAGCATGAACACATAGTAAAACCAGCCAACCATCTTACTTCGGTTTTTTTGGTATTCTTTAAGCGTATCCAGGTATTCGGCGGGGTTTTGGGTCAGATCGTGCTTATTTAAAATATGGTAATGCCTTATTATGAGCGAAAGGTACATCACCATGGTAATTAAGATAATTAATATCCCTATGGTAGTTGCCGGCGAGCGGAAGGCGAAAAAGAAGGTTATGATAAACGCGCAGGCGATAAGCGCTATCATGGCCACAATACCCCAGTACAACTTTGTGGTTATATCCCGTATCCCTTTCTTGGCCTGCTTCAGCGCTTCATCCACCGAAAGCTGATCGGGCTTTGGCTGTCCCTGCCAAACCGACATTAGGTGCTCAAACTCTTTCATAGTGGTTGTATAATTCTGTAAGCTTTTGTTTAATGCGATGTATTTTCACTCTCAAATTTCCCTCTGATATACCCGAAACTTCAGCAATTTCGGGGTACGGCACTTCATCAAGCACCAACGTAATTATAATTCTCTCCGACTCTTCCAACTTCGATATACATTTATAGAGCAAAGCCACCTGCTCATTTTTTTCTGATAGTTCTTCTTTTTTATTTTCGGATATAAATGGCGTCAGCTCATCCTTAGCCTGCCGCTTCTCCGACCGCAGGTAGGTTAAACACGTATTCACAGCAATGCGGTAAATCCAGGTGGAGATCATCGCCTGGTTACGGAATTTATCGAGGTTTTGCCAAACTTTTAAAAAGGTCTCCTGTAAAAGGTCGCTCGCAGCATCGTCATCACCGGTATAACCATAACACAAGTGGTAGATCTTCTTCGAATTGGCTTCATAAATTTTCTTAAAAGCTGCTTCTTTGTCTGCCACTATCAGTTAATTTTATTTGTTAGATATTAAAACGTGCCGGTTGTTACATTGTTAAGTTCAAAGTCTTTAGTCAAACCCTGTCTTTTTTACTCAGGACTTAAGACTCGCGACTTTGGACTTAATTATACAACCAGGGCAGTTTTTTTTCGGCCTCGGTGTGCAGGGTATTATAATCCTGTGTGTAATCGAATTGCAGGTCCTCATGCAGTTTACCTATCAGGGTACGAATCTTTTCAAGCTGACGGGTTAATATCAGCCGCAGCGGTTTATAGGATAGTTTCCGGTCGGTATACTGCAAATAGTTATAGCAAAAGCTGATGAGCAACTCAATTTCGGCCTGCTTTGAGCCGATGAACTTGTTGTACTTGGTTATTAGCCGTAATATTTTACGCATATACTTGGCAGCCAGGTAGCTTTGCGATGGCAACTGGCTGAACATAAACCCAACTTCGCCTTTCACTTTTTCGATAAAAGCCTGCTCATTATCCGCATCGAACAGTAAATAAGCGGCCAGTTCCTTATTTTCCTTTTTGTACCGAACCAGGCGCAGCAGTAATTCGGCTACCTGTAATTGCGACAGGTGCTGAATTTCCTTCTTAATATCCTGTATGCCATAGGTTGGGATGCTCATAGGATTGAATATGCGGGCAAATTACTAAAATTTGAGTTGATTTAAATAGGGCTGCGCAGCATTGCGATGCATGGCGCGGAGTTAACTCACCCGGTCATCGCTACGCTCGACCACCCTCTCTACCGCCAGCGGTAAAGAGGGAAAATGGAAAAATGAAACTATTCTTTCTATTGGATTACCCTCTTTCCGGTTTACCGGAGAGAGGGTCGACCAGCGCAGCGTAGTCGGGGTGAGTTGACACGACATAAAAGCTTGCGACAAATAGTTCACCCCCCCCCTTGAACTATTTGCTCCATCACATTTATTACTTGTTAAAAGCTTCATTAATTAATATTATTGTGTAACCAATTATTCACTTCCGCTCAATCCCTTTATTATGTCACCAGATTCCACGAACATCAACGGGAAGGCTAAGGCCAATAATACGTACGACGCTATTGTTATCGGCTCGGGCATCAGCGGTGGATGGGCCGCCAAAGAGTTAACCGAACGCGGCTTAAAAACCATTATGCTGGAACGGGGGCGTAACTTTGAGCATCTGAAAGATTATAAATCAGCATCAAAAGACCCATGGGAATTTGAGCATCGGGGTAGTCCCACGCAGGCCGAACGAAAAATACGCCCGGTTATATCACGGGGTTGGGGTGCATCCGAGCCTATTATGGATTATTGGGCCAACGAGCAGGATGCGCCATATACCGAAATAAAACCTTTTAATTGGTGGCGCTCGTATCAATTAGGCGGCCGGTCCATTTTATGGGGCAGGCAAAGCTATCGCTGGAGTGATTTTGATTTCGAAGCAAACGCAAAAGATGGCTGGGCGATTGACTGGCCGATAAGATATAAGGACGTCGCTCCATGGTACGACCATGTAGAGAAATTCGCCGGTGTAAATGGTTCGAAAGAGGGACTGGCACAACTACCGGACGGACACTTTTTAAAGTCAATGGATATGAATTGCGTGGAGAAAGATGTATCCGAGCGCATCAAAAAACATTATAATAATACCCGGCACATGATCATCGGCCGTAGCGCAAATCTTACCGAAGCTATTCCGGGTCGCACCAAATGCCAGTTCCGGAACCGGTGCTGGGAGGGTTGCCCTTTCGGGGGATATTTCAGTACGCAATCGTCAACCTTGCCGGCTGCGGTTGCGACTGGCAATTTAACCGTTAGGCCATTCTCGATCGTTACCCGGATATTGTATGATAAGAATACGCAAAAGGCAACAGGAGTAGAAATTGTGGATGCCGAAACACATCAAACCTATGAATACCATGCAAAGGTTGTATTCCTGAATGCATCTACCTTAAACAGCGCATGGGTGTTGATGAACTCGGCGACGGATATATGGCCGGGCGGTTTGGGCAGCAGCAGCGGCGAACTGGGGCATAACATTATGGATCATCACTACAACCTGGGTGCATCCGGCGTGGTGGAGGGTTACGAGGATAAGTATTATTTCGGCAGGCGGCCCAACGGTGTATATGTAGTACGCTTCGCCAATCTTTTCGGCGATAAGCGTGATTATATGCGCGGTTTCGGCTACCAGGGTGGGGCAAGCCGCGAGGGATGGAGCAGGAACGTTGCCGAACTGAATGTAGGTGCGCCTTTTAAAGAGGCGATCACCGAACCCGGGCAATGGGCGATAGGCATGGGCGGTTTCGGTGAGTTGCTGCCCTACCATGAAAATAAGATAACACTCGACCCGCACCGGAAGGATAAATGGGGGTTGCCCATTTTAGCAATGGACGCCGAGATCAAAGACAATGAGAAAAAGATGCGCGTGGATATTGTAAAAGAGGCGAAGGCAATGCTGGAAAGCGCCGGGGTAAAAAACATAACCACCTGGGACCACGGTCACAACGTCGGTGATGGCATACACGAAATGGGGACGGCACGCATGGGACGCGACCCGAAGACTTCGGTATTGAACGGGCACAACCAGGTTTGGGATGCTAAGAATGTGTTTGTAACCGATGGAGCCTGTATGGTTTCATCAGCCTGTCAAAACCCCTCGTTAACTTATATGGCTTTAACTGCGAGGGCTGCTAATTTTGCAGCGGATGAGTTGAAGAAGGGGAGTTTAGGTTGATTAAGTTGACTAAGTGAGTGGTGAATAGTTCCCGGGGCTGATACATCATATTTATTTAGATTATCATTTCATTTTACATGCGACAATTAAACAACACAATCAACAGTTCACATAATCAACTCAATCAACTAATAAGAATATGAAAAATAAATTATTGATTATGAGCTTATTAGCCTTAATTAGCTTAAGTTCTGTTGCGAAGACAAAAAGAGTATTAATCTTCTGCAAAACCGTAGGCTTTCATCACAATTCAATTGCGGTTGGCATTCCGGCTATTATTAAGCTGGGGCATGAAAATAATTTCGATGTGGATACAACCACCGATTCGGAAAAGTTCACTTACGAAAATTTAAAACGCTATGCAGCGGTTATTTTTCTAAGCACCACCGGCGACGTACTGAATGACAAGCAACAGGGCGAGTTTGAAAAATATATCCGCTCGGGCGGCGGATTTGTGGGTGTGCATTCAGCTACTGATACGGAATACGACTGGCCCTGGTACGGCAACCTGGTGGGGGCATATTTTAAAAATCATCCCTCGCAGCAGCAATTTGCAATACTGCATGTGGTTGACCGTAACTTCATCGCTACCAAACATTTACCGGCTGACTGGCGCCGGCTTGATGAATGGTACAATTTCAAATGGATAGCGCCGAACCTGCATGTGCTGATAAAGATCGATGAAAAAACCTATACAGGCGGCGGCAATGGTGACGACCATCCCATGAGCTGGTATCATGAATATGATGGTGGCCGGGCATTTTATACTGCATTAGGCCATACTGATGAATCCTATACCGATCCGCTTTATTTAAACCATCTTTTGGGCGGAATAAAGTATGCGATGGGGGTGAAGTGAGGTTGTAAAGGTTGTAGATGTTGTAAAAGGTTTAAATTATTACAACCTTTATAGCCTTTACAACAATGCATGAAAATCTGGATCTTAATATTTGTCGGCGGCGGAATAGGGAGTTTATGCCGTTATTTACTTAGCCGATGGATAAACGGGAGCGTCGTATCGTCATTTCCTTACGGGACGTTTATCGTTAATATAACGGGGTGCCTGCTGATTGGCTTTTTCGTATTTTACTTTACCGATGCCCGTTTCGGTGCGGTATCATTAACCTGGCGCCTATTCCTGGTTACCGGGCTTTGCGGAGGGTATACGACATTTTCGGCTTTCTCTTACGAAAATGTGCAGTTGGTAGAATCTAACCAGGTTTTTACTTTCCTGGCTTATACATTTGGAAGTATAATTTTAGGCTTCTTAGCCACTTTTTGCGGCATATTGATCGCAAAAGGGATTTGATGCAGCTTTTACTATTTTACCTTTTTGGTAAGCGTTCTCGTAGTATGCGCGCTAAAATAACCGAGGGTTACCGGTGTGATATTCGTTGGCGGATTTGATGGTGAAACGCCGCCGCCGGGGCCGTTACCCTGTTGCATGAGCGTAAAAAAATAGGTGTAAACCGGCTTATCCAGGCACTGCATTTCTACGGTGACACTATCATTAGGAACGATGTCAGTATCGTTTTCGAACAAATCGAGGCTTACGTCCCGTCCGTCAAAAAATTCATCATTGAATGCAAAAACCCGATTGACCTGCATGCCATTAACTGTTAATATAAATCGATATTGGTTGGGTACACCGGCCGGGTCCTTGAAATGCACTGTTAGTTGCCGGCGATTATTATTCTTGTCAAAAGCATCTACTTTCTCAGTGATCGAATCAAGCGCAACTGCCTGTGGCATTTGAGAATTGGCGGTATAGGTGGCGCCGTTTACTTTCACAGTCATTGTATAAGTTGCTCCGGACTTGCCTATCAAGGATTTGTTAGAATATATGCCCGCAGGACCTTCGGTAAAAGGAAAAATATTTCCTGAATCGTCATTAACAGTCACTATCGCGCCGGCAACCGCCGGATAGGTGTTGGTGTTGGTAAAACCAATATTGCGGCTTAGCTTGATATACTGTGTTTCGAGCTTATTGGTAACGTTGCCCTCAATTACGAGCTTTCCGGTGTCGTTTCCCAGTTTCAGGTCAATAACTTTTGTACAGGACGCCAGTAAAAGTATGACGAGCAGGGCGGCTATCTTATATTTTGGTCGCATTTTTCTTATTCGTCAAAATTTAAAATTCCAGGTAACAGATGGTATACGTGTTGCAAAAATACTGGTTTCAACAGCTTCGGTCGTATTCGGAACGGTTTTACTGTCGCGGAAGGTGATGATGTAAGGGTCGCGATGGGCATAAACATTATAAATGCCGAATGTCCAGCTAGAATGATATTTTTTGTGCTGCTTTCCTTCGAGCGTTGCGCCTAAATCCAGCCGGTTTGAAGATGGCAGGCGATAACCGTTGCGCTGGGAGTACGAAAATGTTGTTAAACCCCCAATGTTATATTTCCCGGTAGGATAGGTGACCGCATTTCCGGTTCCGTAAACAAACACGCCCGAGAATGACCAGCGTTTATTCAATTGATATATCCCTACTACTGATAAATCATGTGTGCGATCCTGCCTTGCGGGATAATAATCGCCATTATTGATAGCCGGAAACTTTAACTCTGTCCGCGAAAGCGTATAGCCTATCCAACCGTTGAAACGGCCATATTTTTTCTTTAGAAACAACTCAAGGCCATATGCCCGTCCCAACCCATAAGTTAACAACGATTCCACATCGGCACTACCAATTAACTGAACGCCGTCCTTGTAATCTATTTGGTTCTGTAGCCATTTATAGTACATTTCAGCAGAAAATTCATATGTGTTATCCTTAAAATTTCTGAACCAGCCGGCCGACACCTGGTCGGCTATTTCGGGTTTTATGTTGTTGCTGCTCATCACATACAGGTCGGTGGGGGTAGCGCTGGTAGAATTGTTTAAAAGGTGTATATTTTGCGTATTGCGATTATAAGATGCCTTGACGGATGTTTCATCATTAAGTTGATAGGCGGATGAAAACCGCGGTTCGAGATTAACGTAATTTTTTACGCTTGAGCCTGATACATAGGTATTTGAACTTGTTGTATTGCCATTCGCATCGTAAGTTTTAAATGTCCCCGGTCCCAATAAAAACAAGCCACTTAACCTAAGTCCGTACATCAACGTTAATTTGTCTGCTGCTTTCCATTCATCACTCACATATACGGCATTTTCAAAGCCATAGCGTTTCTCGATACTTTTATCGTTGAAGCTTGATGTACCCGAGGTTGTAATATCGCCGGGGGCAATGGTATGATGCAAAATATTCAGCCCGAACTTAAGTGTGTGCGAACTGCCTAATGAGTATTGCAGATCTTCTTTCAAATTAACATCGGTTATTTCCGATGTAGCTTTAAAATTATCACCCGTTTCAAAGCTTTGAACGGTATAATTGTAATTACTGAATACCAGCGACGTGTTTGAAAATAACTTATTACTGAAAATATGGTTGAATCGGACAGTGCCGGTCGAATTGCCCCAGTCAGTTCCGAAAGTGTTTTTTAACGCCAGAACATCCTTGCCAAAATATCCCGAAAGGTAAATAGCATTCTTACTGTCAAAATGGTAGTTGGCCTTGGCATTGATGTCGTAAAAATAAATAGAACTGCCCTTGATGGTTGAGTCGGATGAGGCTTTCAGGAAAAAATCGATATAAGTGCGGCGTGCGCTAACCATAAACGAACCTTTATCCTGTACAATTGGCCCTTCTACTTTTATCCGCGACGAGATGAGTCCCAGGCCGCCTTCCGCGGTATAATCTTTACTATTGCCTTCGTTCATCTTGATATCGAGGACAGATGACAAACGCCCGCCATATTCGGCAGGCATGCCGCCTTTGTATAAGCTTACATCTTTTATCGCGTCTGAATTGAAGGTTGAAAAGAAACCAAAAAAATGTGAGGCATTATACACAGTCGCCTCGTCAAGCAATATCAGGTTTTGGTCAGATGCCCCACCTCGGACATAAAAACCGGTATTGGCTTCCCCGGCTGATTTAACGCCGGGCAACAGCGATAGCGTTTTCAATATATCCTTTTCGCCCAATACCACCGGCACCTGGTTGACTTGTGCCATATTCAATTTTTCGACGCCCATTTGGGGCGAAACAATATTGTCATTATTTGGCTTGTTCCCATTTATGACCACCTCATTCAACTCGGTTTTTGATGGCAACGAAATATTTATTTCCTGGTTTTTTGTCAGGGAAACGTGCTGTTCAATAGTCTCGTATCCGACGTAAGTAAATAGCAAAGTATACTCACCCCTTGCTACTGATAGCGAATAAAATCCGTAGCTATTGGTAGCCGTTCCATTTTGTGGCAGCTCTTTTATTCTTATTGCTGCACCGATCAACTGCTCACCGGTCGCGTTATCTTTTATAGTACCGCTAATTGTATATGTCTTTTGTCCAAAAGCTAAAGATGAAGCGAGTAATAAGAGAGCGAGCAGAAGTACTTTGGGCATCAATTTCGGTTTGGTGCAAAAGTATTCTTAATTTTTAAACCTTTTTTGGACGGTTACCTGAAATCTATATTTTTAAGTAATATTTTAGATACGATGAGAGAGCCGGAAATTAAGAATCCAACGCCCGGAGCTTATCTTAACCTATTTTAATTGAGACAGTGCTAAGACGAAATTATGTTATTATCCATCGGCTGCTTTCCTTTTTGATTTTTATTTGTAAAAATGCCCCGTTTATAGTCTTTTAGATACTGCCGGTAATACTTGTTTACTTTTTTTGAATAGTTCAAAGCGTAGTTTAAAATATCTTCCTGCCAGTCACTTGAGTTGCCGAATGCTGAAAGATCATCAATAATAGATGAGCCCTGTATCCCGCCACTGCGAAGCTGTGCCGATGCCGTTAACGCAGCCATATCATCAATTACCTGGTAAATGTCGCGGTACTCATCTTTAAATAATTTGAATTTGATAGTATCCTTAACTGGTTGTAATTCTTGTATCACGTACGATTCGTCACGAAAAACTGTGGTGCTTAACAGCGATGATGATACATTTTGCATTCGTTTTTGAATACTGATAATACGTTCAGCTTCGGTTTCCCATTTCAATTGTCGCACAGGAACGTAAGGTTGCACTGACGATGGTGCCGACTGTTTCATATCAACAAGCAGATATTTATTTTTAGTATTGGTACTTTTAAGAAGAAACAGGTATCGTTTGAGTCCTAAACTACCTGTGCCAGCTACCCGGAACACGGCACCTTTCACTTTGTAATTATATGGGCCGTCGCTACTGGTGTCTATCCATCCATGTATGTGGTCAATCAATTCACGTTTCAGGTTTTTATCCAACTTAAAATGCCTCTCATCTTCCGTTGATAGTACGATTTTCCTTTTTTTACTGATTGTCCGTTTTTTTAAAATATCTTTTTCCCTGCGTTTATCTACAGCGGTTAAAAAATCGCAAACAATTCCTTTAGCAGTGCGGGGTTCAATGCTAATAGCTTTACCTTTAGTTAAGGTTGCGCAATACGTTTTCAAAAACAGTTTCGACATCTTCAAAGCTTTGTCAGGATCTATTTCCAAGGTTTCAAAGGCCAGGAAAATACTGGTAACCATGCGGCTTATCTCGTAAGATGCCGGAGCGAGCAAACCTTCATCAAAATCGTTTAAATCAAAATAAACAAGCTTATTGTCGCCTTTATAACTACCGTAGTTTTCGAGATGTAAATCGCCGCATATCCAGGTAGTCGGCGATAACGGCAGGTGATCAGCAGCGGCTAAATCCTCATAAAAAAGATGGCACGTACCGCGGTAAAAACGAAAAGCATTTTCTGCCATCGCTTCATATTTCAGCTGTACCATATCCGGTAGCAAACGTGCGTTAAAAGCTTTTAATCGTTCGGAAAGTTTAGACATGTAATTGAATTTCCTTTATGAACATCAGTTTTGCAAAATAGTTAACGATCATTTAACAAAATAGGTTAAAAGAGTTCAAAAGATGAAAAGTGAGTAGATTACTATACATTTCTTTCCCCGCTAAATGCTTGTCGACTAGTGTCACACTGATTTTACAGTGTCATGAACAAATAACCGAATTGAACATGCCCTAAAACAAATCACTAAAGCACGTTAATGATAGAAATATTGTTTTTGACAATGATAGAAATATTGTTTTTGACGCACCAGGTTATGTAGTCTGATAAAAAGTAATGCTGGCAGCCAACGCCCCGGCATCAACTTTGCTTTAACCTGTTTAGTTATTTAACTTAAAGTAAATATTTTTATTTTGGTTGAAATGTGTGGAGGTATTAGATAGTCAGCTTTTATGAAAAAAGCATTCAAAATATGTGTTTCAATACTTATCTTATTAGTTATATGTAGCTATAAGGACAGGGATACAAAACCTAAGGCAAAAAATGCTGTAACGTCATTTCGGGTAATAGCTTATCTTCAGTCGGACGCGCTTGAAACCTACAAAAATAAGATGTTCGACTTCGGCAAAATAACGTGTCTCAATATTGCATTTATTAACCCGGATAGCGCAGGAAATTTTCAGGAAATACCAGGCTTGGATGAGATGATAAGTGCTGCGCATAAAAATCATGTAAAGGTAATGGCTTCTACAGGTGGTGGGCCCGCACCCGCTTATTACTGTGATTTAATGTCGGACGGGCATCGTGCCGCGCTGATTAAAAAAATGGTTCAGTTTACAGTTGATAAAAAATTTGATGGAATTGACGTAGACCTTGAAGAAGAAAATATTGATAAAAATTACGAAGCCTTTGTAACGGGCCTGTCGGCGGCATTAAAGCGAAGTGATAAAATGTTAACCGCAGCGGTAGCTACCGTTTATAAATCGAACTATACAGATAACGCGTTAGCATGTATGGATTTTTTAAACATCATGTCGTACGATAAAACCGGTCCCTGGCAACCTGCTGATGCCGGTCAGCATGCGCCTTATGAAATGGCTATCGAAGATTTGGATTATTGGACAAACACCCGTGGCATCGCGAAAGAGAAATTAAACCTTGGCATACCATTTTATGGTTATGGATTCGGGCCTGGGGCACCTTCAGCAATAAGCTTCAAGGAGATTATTAACAAGTACCCCGGTTCGGAACTTACCGACCAGGTCGCCGTATCTGACCGGGACACAATATACTATAACGGTATACCTACTATTCAAAATAAAACAAGGCTGGCCATGCAGTATGCGGGTGGTATAATGATATGGCAATTGGCACAGGATGCTGACGGCAATAACTCTTTGCTGCGAAATATCAATACGACCATTCAAACTTCAGTTTTTAACACCACGCAACCATTATTGCTAAATTGCCTTAAATGTTCGCCGTTACCAATATTATTTTAAGCGGGCGAAATATGCGCATTATATAACAATTGTGCCTGAATCCGGATTATTGTTTTACTTTTGAAACCACCTGAGGATATAAATAAGTTTGATAGCCTTACCAGCTGTTATATATTTTTCTGGAATCTGACGGCTACCCCCAATATTTTAAAAGCTTAATAATTAATATAAATCGATTTTTACGTTTTATTGACTAATTATCAGATGTATAGGCCATTTTAACAGATTGGGTATTTTTGAATTATTTATTAATGCTTATCTATTTTTCTTAGAAATAGAAAATCAGGAGATTTAATTTTATTATATCAAACCATATTGCTACTTTTCCCATTATCATTATTAAGCCTGCTTAAGTTTAGAATTGTTAAACCCTAGCCCGTTAGTCACATGTCATTAAACACACACACATTGTTACAAAAACAAAAAAAAAACATCCTTGAGCTATGGATGAAAAACCAGCTGGCTGACGAAGGCCTTCGGGAAGACCTAATCAGTAACGACGAGTTGAGAAGCCAGTCGGAAGAATTAGTTACCGCCTTAGTAGGTAACTTATCCGAGGGCAATTTCAGTAACCTCGAATCGGATAAATGGAGCCCGGTTATAGAAATTTTAGGCGGTATAGCTATCACGCGTGCCCGGCAGGGTTTTAGCCCGCGCGAAACAGGAAACTTCGTTTTTTCATTAAAGGAAGCGCTTCTTGAAGTACTGCAAGGGGAAATTAAAGATTCGAAAACTTTATTTGAAGAAAGTTTGAAGATCAACCGGTTGATGGACAGCTTGAGCGTGGTAACCTTCGAAACTTTTATCAAAGGCAGGGAAGAGGTTATTCTTCGTCAAACCGACGAAATTACAGAAATATCTACACCTGTTATTCGCGTTTGGGATGGTATCTTAGCATTACCGATCATTGGTACCCTCGACAGCGCACGTACGCAGATCGTGATGGAGAATCTTTTGCAGGAAATTGTTGAAACAGGATCAAGCATCGCAATTCTCGACATTTCGGGTGTGCCTGCAGTTGATTCACTTGTTGCACAACATTTAATAAAAACTGTGAGCGCTACCCGTTTAATGGGTGCCGAATGCATTATCAGCGGCATTCGTCCTGAAATTGCACAAACAGTTGTTCATCTTGGAATAGACCTTTCGAGCATTATTACTAAAGCCACCCTGGCAAGCGCGCTTGCTTATGCATTCAAAGTGATGCGGCTTGAAGTAAGAAAAGTTAATTCGGTTCAAAAATTTTAATCGTCTAATAAAATGGATAAAATCCCTATTCTCAGGATGGGACCATTTCTGCTTGTTACAATACAAGTGGATCTGTATGACAGGTTAGCGCTTAACCTGGAAGCCGACCTTGTGCAAATGGTAAACAAAACCAGCGCAAAAGGCGTTTTAATCGATATTTCTGCCGTTTCGATAGTTGATTCATTTATGGGCCGTATTATCGGCAATATCGCCAGCATGTCGAAGATACTGGATGCTGAAACGGTTGTAGTCGGCATGCAACCTGCTGTTGCCATAACACTCATTGAACTTGGCTTGCCGCTAAAAGGTGTATATACTGCGCTCGATGTTGAAAAAGGAATGAATTTGCTCAAGTCCATGGTGGACGTTATAGATGAGGAAGATCAAGACATAGCTGAAGATGATCTTATCATTGAGTAAAGATACGATGCAGGTGTACAAGGAGCAGGATGTGGTTTTAATCAGGAATCGTGTTAAAGAAGTTGCAGTTAAAATAAAAATGGGCCTGGTAAATCAAACCAGGCTTATCACTGCGGCAAGCGAGCTGTTAAGAAACATGCTGAGGTATGCCGACGGCGGCAACTGCCTGATTGAGGTGGTATCGCGCGGCCGTGATAACGGCGTGCGTCTTACCTTTTCGGATAAAGGCCCCGGTATACCCGATATCGCTCTGGCTATGCGCGACGGATACACCACCGGAAAAAGCCTGGGGCTTGGATTGCCGGGCACTAAACGCCTGGTCAATGAATTTGATATAAAAAGTAAAGTAGGAGAGGGCACGACGGTGGTAATCTTAAAATGGGCTAATGGTTGATGCTACACATATTAGCTTCGCCGCTAACGATAGAAGTTATTTTTCACTGTTAAAAAAGGAAATTCACCGCAGGGCGCAAGATGTTGGTATTATCCCCACAAGGGTAAACGAAATTGATCTCATCGTTGCAGAGATGACCTCAAACCTGTTCAAATATAGTGATGATGGTGAGATATTAGTTGGCGTTTTCGAAAATGCCGGAGAACCATATATCGAGTTGATAAGCATCGATAACGGGCCGGGAATAGCTAACCCCGGTAAAATGATGCAGGACGGTATTTCAACTTCCAATACCATGGGGATGGGATTAGGCAGCATAAAACGATTGTCGGATGTTTTTGAGCTGTATTCGCAGCCGGGCTGGGGCACCATCGTATTGAGCAGGGTTTTTAATGACCCAAAACACGCTAAAAAAGGAGGCACCGTCAACGTCCGTCCTATCGTGGTCTGGAAACCGGGCGAAACATGCAGTGGCGACGGTTTCGTCGTTAAAAGTACCGATAAATATATTAAAATGATGCTGGCCGACGGATTGGGCCATGGCCCTGAAGCTAACAAAGCGATCAATGAAGCGGCGATAGCATTTAAGGTATTCCCTGATTTTAGCCCAATCGAAACACTGCGGTTTATACACAGTTCTATTAAAAAAACAAGGGGTGCCGTTATAAGTATTGTTTGCTATGACTATTCAAGTAAAATGTGGACATCTGCAGGTGTAGGAAATATCGCCACCCGCCTGTTGGGACCCACCAGCTTTCGTAACCAAATGTCCTATAATGGGATAGTAGGACATAATATCCCTAATACAATGAACGATCAGCAATATCCCGCTGATATGTTCAATGAAATAATACTTTGTTCGGATGGAATTAAAACGCGGTGGGACCTTCTTAAATATCCGCAAATTTATAAATTTGACTTATCGGTGTTAGGCGCGGCTATCTACAAAGATCATTCGCGGAAGAATGACGACATGTCGGTAATTGTTGCAAAAATTAAATAGAATGAAACAGGTTGTTACTATTTCGCTCGAAAATGAAATGGATTTGGTGCTCGCGCATAGGCGGTCAATGAAAGTTGCCGAACAGTTAGGATTGAGTGCGGCTACACAAACCACCTTTGCCACGGCTGTTTCGGAAATTGCACGAACCATCATTGAACATACTAATAACGGCACCCTGGCCATCGGCATTGAACAAAACAAACAGCGCTATTCCTTAATAGCAATTATTGTATTTGAAAGTGAGGTCAAATTCACAAATGCCGACGAAGGTATTTATTATGCCCAAAAACTCGTTCCGGAGTTTAATATGGAGGAAGCGGATGGCGTGAACCAGATCGAGATGAAAATCGGGCTTCCGCGTTCATTGCGGCTCGATTCCATCAAAATTAAATTGCTGCAGGAGTATTTTTTGAATGAGGGGCCTATAAATGCCTATGAGGAAATAAAAAACAAAAATATCAGCCTGCATAGGCTTACAGGCGAACAGGAAGAGGAGATACGGCGGTCGAAAATTGTTGATGAAATGAAAAACGAATTTATTTCTATCGCCAGTCATGAGATCAAAACACCCATAACGATCATTAAAGCCTATACCCAAATGGCTAAAGGCTTGAACGAGCAATGCAGCGAACGTGTCAGAGGTATTCTGGATAAAATTGATATACAATCAACCAAGCTCAATTCCTTGGTACAACAACTGCTGGATATTTCAAAGATGGAGAACGGAAATTTGCAGTACTCCATGCAACCCGTTGAATTAAATCCATATATATTGGAAATGGTATCCGTTATGAGCCATTTGATTCCGAACAATAGTATATATACCGAATTAAGCGCCGATGTAACCGTGAGGATGGATAAACTGCGGATGGAGCAGGTTTTTTCAAACCTTTTGGGCAACGCCGCTAAGTATTCAGGAAAGAACACGAATATTAATATCAATTGCATAAAAGAGGACGGTTTTGCCAAAATATCAGTAATTGATAAAGGCATCGGGATGTCTGAAACAAGCATGCATTCTATTTTTAACAAATTCTATCGCGATAAGGATGTTTTACTTACCCACTCGGGTTTAGGGATGGGCCTTTACATCGCATCAAAAATTGTAGCTGACCACGGTGGTAAAATTTGGGTTGAAAGTAAAGAAGGGGTTGGTTCTTCGTTTTACTTTACGCTGCCCATCATTTCTAATTAGTCTTTCTCCTTCGGAATATACAACGTTGTAATATTGTATTCAACGATAAATTGGTTATGCAATTTCGTATATTCGTTTAGCGAAATATTATGGATTCGAGCCGGGTATGTATACACATTGAAAAATTAACCGCGCTAAAGCAGCCCGTGGCCGATGTTTGCGACGAGTGTATCAAAACAGGTGATGACTGGGTTCATCTGCGCACATGCCAAACCTGTGGCGCCACATTGTGCTGCGATTCTTCGCCAAACCGGCACATGACAAAACACTATCATGCTTCAGGGCATCCCGTGATTATTTCGGCGGAGCCCGGCGAGCGGTGGATGTTTTGTTATATCGATGACGTGATGGCCGAATATTAAAGCAGCAAAAATGTTTTGGTAGACTTGTTATCCCAAGCATATGAAAGACCACTGGCCCGAACTAATGTTTGACGAACTAAAGGACACTGTCGCCACCGTTCAATTGTGGGCGCAGATCGTTGGAAAGATCAGGATGGTTAAAATGCCCTGGCTGAATCATTCATGGAACGTTACCCTGTATGTGTCGCCGCGCGGTTTAACTACCGGCAACATTCCCTATGGGGACGGCAACTTTCAAATTGATTTTGATTTCATATCTCATCAACTGTTCATTACATGCAGCCGGGGGACGCAGCAGCGCATTGATCTTTACCCGCGTACGGTTGCCGCCTTTTATAAGGAGCTTTTTGAAAAACTGGCACTCATGGGCATAAATGTAAAAATTTACGCAGTCCCGAACGAGATTGAGCCAGCGGTCCCTTTTGAAAAAGACGAAACACACTTTGCCTATGATAAAGAGCAGATGAACAAATTCTGGCAGGCGCTTGTGAAAATTAACGTGGTATTTAACCGGTTCAGGACGCGTTTTACCGGGAAGTGTAGCCCGGTTCATCTCTTTTGGGGCGGGTTTGATTTAGCCGTTACCCGCTTTTCAGGTAGGAGGGCACCGAAATATTCAGGGGTTGTACCCAATATACCCGCTGAAGTGATGCAGGAAGCCTATTCGCACGAAGTAAGCAGCTGCGGTTTCTGGCCGGGCAACGCCGACGCGCCATACCCCATGTTTTATTCCTACTGCTACCCAACGCCGGAATCATACAGCCAGCAGCCGGTAAAGCCGGAGGAGGCTTTTTATAGTAAAGAGATGGGCGAATTTTTTCTGAAATATGATGATGTAAGAAACGCCCCGGACCCTGAAGCGTTTCTTTTGGAGTTCCTGCAATCTACCTATGAAGCCGCAGCCAATACCGGCAAATGGGACAGGGAAGCGTTGGAGTGTGATTTGACTTACTTCGAAAAGAAATATCAAAGGAGATAAATAACAAAGCCCTCCTGATTGCTCTGGAGGGCTTTTTAAGTACCCAGAGCCGGTCCCGATAGCTATCGGGACGAACTGGCACAACCGTGAAGTTATTGGTGTTTGAGACAAACGCGTCTACCAATTCAACCGTTCAGGTTATAAACATTTTAACGGTTAAACTGCGAACATTTTGCCGGAATAAGTTTTGTATATTTGTTAATATAATAGAATAAGTAAAGATGGAAACTGTTTTGCTTCAGATCAACAATGATAAAGCTTATAAACTGATAGAGGACCTCGAAGCCTTGCATATCGTTAAAGTGCTCAAAAAAACTGCGCAGCCCAAAGAGAAATTGTCGTCAAAATTTGCGGGCTCGCTTAACCTTTCTAAGGAAGAATACAATAATTTCCAGGATTCTATTAAACAAAGCAGAAACGAGTGGGAAAGGGACATTTAATAGATTCCAACGATGTTATTGGTTACATACAAAGAAGATACTTTCGTTGGATAGGCTTAAACTTTCAATATTTTACGACTTTTTCTAATCAATTTATCATAATTTTCACAGATTGAGTCCCTTTTTTGGTGTATATTCTGAATGATCTCGTTAGTCTTTTCAGGATTATTCCTTTGCCAATTTATGGGTATATTTTGCCTATCTACGCCATCCGGGATTGTATTAAGAGCAACTAAGTTTGAGAACAAAACAATATCAGAGGTTATCCCCTTTTTCAATATTTCAATTTCAGGAATGAAAAATTCATAATCTGGATTATCATGCCAATATCCAACCATGTCAAAAACATCTAAATGGCTGGGATTGAAACTTCGACGAAAATCACAATCTTTTAGCCACAAAACGGATTGTTCTGGCAATAACTCATTTCTAAGTTTTTTGTACATCTCTTTATCGACTTCAATTTCTTTTCGATTGTATGGAAATATTCTAAATCTAAATTTTGCTAAAAAAAATCTATAAAAAAGCGTTACGAGAAAGCTAATTGATATAACAATCCACAAGTCAACTTTCAATGTCCAAAAGGAAGTTAAAGTTTTTAAAAAACGCGGATTTAGGCAAGTCGCTAATAAAATAGTAAAAACGGTTTGTAGTAGTACGAAAATGATATTTGCTGTAATTCCGCTATATATAGGATGACGCGTAATTTTTTTTAGATTCATTTTTCGTTTACTAAATAATAAAGATACTAAACTTACTATGATTTTTTAGCTAATAAAGAATGGCTTCACTGTGTAAATTAAAGTATAACACCAATATTATACTCACAAAAAAACCTGACACTTTCGTATCGGAGCTTTTGCAGTTAACAGAGCCGGTCCCGATAGCTATCGGGACGAACCGGCACAACCGTGAAGTATTGGTATTTGAGACCAGCGTGTCTACCGCCCCGATAGCTATCGGGGCCGCCATCATTGATATTTAATTTCTAATCGCTCAATAATTTCAACTTCCAATGTAAAACCTATTGAGCTTTTTGGAATGTAAGATATATACAGATGCCATGGGTAGCTAAAATAAAAAAAGCTTCAGAAAACTGAAGCTTTTAAGTACCCAGAGCCGGGGCAATAAATTTCTTACTATATTCTATTTATCAGTTAGTTATATTTTACCTCGGAATAAAAGCTGATTATTCGACTTAATTAGTCGTCAGAGCGGCCGCCTTGTCTAAGGAAGTCTTCGACATCATCAACCAGGATGAGTTCGTCGGCCATGTATTTATATTCCTGTATTTTATTACCCTGTTTGAACCGACACGAATAATGGGCACCATCCGCGATCTTAACGCGCATTAATTGCATGGTGTTGCCGGTACATACTACGTAATCACCTTTTTCAATTATCATCACCTACTTTATTTTAAATCCGAATTTTGCCGCTTCGGATATCATAGACTGTAAAAACTTCGGGAAATTTTCATAATAGTCGTCCGGATCGCCGGCTATTGTGAAGGTCGTACAGATATTATTTTGATTCTTTTTGTACACGACGACCGGATCGTTGACCAGGTTGTTAATTTTCCGTTCATAAAATGAAAAAAAATTAAAGTCTAAGGCGTTGGATATACTCGTTAACATCTCGGCGCTGATGTCCTCCCGTCCAAAAATTGAATAAACATTTCGCTCACCGGTGTTTATTTTCTCGGCGAATGCACTCATTTTTAGCCCGGAATCCTGAAATTTCTTTTCAATTTCTTTGCCTATATGAACATTCATTGCGTAAAGTTTGCAAAAATAATTCCCTTGTAAATCAATTCATTGTGAATTGTTTCTTCGTTTTTTATGATTTTATATTGCATAAGTGAAATAATAATTCCATTTTTATGAAATAAATATTCAATAAAATTTCAATAAGGAAAATAACCTATTCGTGTTATGTCAAAGAGCTTAAAAAACAAGTGGTCGAAGAGTGAGTTAAAGAAGCTTCGGCAGTCGCTGCCCGATGGTTGGGCTGGGGTCTTAGCCGATAAACACAACTTAAGCCCCGGTACCATAACAAATGTCATCTACGGCTCACAGGTTAACGATCAGGTAGTCCTCTCGGCTATAGAATTGGCCGAAGAGCATAAGCGACTTATTGCATCTAAGAAGGAGGCGATTTCTGCTTTATGAATAAACTCCCCGCCGGCCTGCTCGATAACGATATCGAGTTTTTCAACGACCCATCCGACCAGGAAATTTGCTACCACTTAACCAGCGGCCGCGTACAGCGGGTCGGTGATAACCCTTTTATTAACTCGCTTATTGATAATGATATGATCGCCCATCCGGGAAAGATCGAGGCGCTTGTAAAAATCGGGTACGAGACGGTTGACGCACAGCGGGAAAAATACTGCAGCTGCTGTTTTGGCGCCTTCGACGGTGAGCCGGATGTGGTAAATGGCGAATTTAAACACAATGAGTTTTGGAACTGCCCTAAACGCGGTACCTGCCCTGTTGAGGGTAAGCTTTGCGACGCATTACGCGTGGGTGAAGGAAAGTTGCTAAGCCGGCGCGAAATAGAGGTGCTTGGCCTGGCCGGGCGCTGCATGCTTGATAAAGAGATCGCCTACCAGTTGGGTATCAGTGAAGAGACGGTAAAAATACACCTGAAGCATATCCGCGAGAAATCGGGATTGATGAATAAGAAGGACCTGGTATTGCTTGCCCACCAAAAAAACCTGCTTTGATCATGATAGTCGCCACCGAAATTTCTGCGAACCACTTTGTGGTTGAAACCTGCGACCCGGTAACCGGCAAACGGCAGCGTGTTGAAGTGCCCAGCGCGGGCGCGGCCATGCGTATCGCCCAGGAATGGAACCGGCTATATATACAGGAGAAAATGATCGGGTGGCTGAACCAGCGGATTTTTGCACTTAACCTTACGCATTTCACCCGTGAGCGGCTTCGTGCTATCGAGCTGCTCGGTATACTGGAACGATACAGCCGGCATCCGGAGCGGCAGCTTAAAAAATTAATAGCCGAAAAGGAACAAATAATTGCGTTGATCGCGCCGCCGGTAAAGTCGAGGCAGCGCGGGTACTACGAGCGCGTGATCGTGCTGATCGTGCAGTTCTGTAAAGAAATGGAGGCGGCGAAATGAGTTTGCAATTGGATGCGGCCATGCTGGACCTGGAACTGGTGCTCCGCGAGATACAGAGCCTGGAGGATATGATCGGCGACCCTTTTTGCGAGGAGCTTGGCCGGTGCTGTGCCGAATACCGTCTTCGGATCATGACCGGCGGCCGCAAGCTGCTCGAACGGATCATAAGCGACGAGCTAGACGAGTTGGATATAAAAACAATCCTCGGCGATATCGAAGCCGCTGGAAAATGACTTTAAAAAGTGAATGCAAATAGTTCTTTAAACACATTTCGGAACGGAATAACAATCAGGTTGGCCGGCCCGGGAGAGAGCTTACAGCAGCCGGTTACACTTCCGGAGGCGCTTGTGGCCGCAGTTCTTTATAGCGATAAGGTTCAATAATTGTTTTGGGACCGGCTGGCCACGCCGGCATTTGGGCATTGTTCTTTATAACTGGTTAATAATTTAATCATAGAGGTTTAAGTTCAAACTGCCAGCCCTGCAGGAATTTGTTCACCGGGACGATGATCAGTGGCCGAGAGAGGCAACAACCCGGGCGCAGCCATTCGCCCGGGTTTATTAAGCTAACTAATTAAACACGATATGTACACATTGATTAACCCGGCGCAATGGCCGGCGCTGAGCCCCAAAATTACCGAACAGGCATTCCTGCAGCTGCCGATTGACACGCAGATCCTTTACGAAGCCTGCGGCCAGGAAGACATTGACACCGACCGCGGCTTTATGCTTGATGAAGGTGATAACAACCCGGGCTTTGGAATAGATCTGACTGACTAAAAACAAAAAAATATGCCCTGTTACGCACCAAACAAGATAAAATATTCTAAAGCCGAGATAGCTTTTATGAAAGAATATTATGGGAAACTGCCGAACACGCAAATATTAAAGCAGTTAAATACAATGCGGGAGTTGCCTATCAAAATGTCGTCGTTGCGCCATCAGTTGATAAGGCTGAAGTTAATAAAAGGTATACGGTTAATTCACTGGACCGCCGAACAGGCTCAATTCCTACTGGATAACTATCAAACTCACGGCAACATCGAGATCGCGCGGGAACTCAATAAAATGAAGCTGAACAAACGAAAGTTTACCAAAAAAAATGTATGGAAGAAGATGCTTTTGCTGGGAATTAAAAGAACAGACGAGCAGCTTATTATTATCAAAGAAAATCACGTTAAGGCCGGGCATTACCCCGGTCGTGTCCTGAAGGCGCCGCAGGGGACAATAAAAACCAATATTATTAACGGCATCCCGTATCCGCATATTAAAAAGGGAAAATTCTTTGTCAAGCTTGTACGCGAGCAATGGAAAGAAACTGTTGGGCCCATTCCCCGCGGAATGATGGTTCATTTCAAGGATTTAAATACGATGAACATTGACCCTTCCAACCTCGAGCTAAAGCGCGTCGGCGATCTCACAAGCGAGCAACGAATTAAGATGCTGCGCATAGCTAAAGCTAATATCGAAAAGTTAAATGCACCAGCGCCAGTGATACCGGTTGTACCCGGGCGCGCGGATATTTCTGATCATAGCAAAAAAATTAAAGTGGTCATCAACTCCAGGCTTACACTATACGTGAGGCCGGGTACCGATATAGAAAAATTACGAGAGAAATATATGCCCAAGCCATTGTTTCCAAAAGACCAAATGGAGCGGAAACTTGGATACACTATCAATTTTAAACCTTAACCTTATGCAAAACCAAACCGCCCTCGGCCGTAACGAGGCGATTTACTGGCCAGCAACGACGAAATTGCCGGCAACTCAACCCGCATTAAAACCGGTGTACCGTCGGGCCGGCCGTAAAAAGCTGACCCCGGCACAAATTGCCGATCGTGACCAGTATCTAAGCGATCTTAAACAGCAAAACGCAGAGCGTCGGGCAGCGGAGCGCCAAAAGCGCCGGGATCAAAAAGAAAGGGCAGCCGAATTAAAGATGCAGCGCAGGCAGGAACTGCAGGAGCAGGCCCGGCGCCGGGAGCAGCTGCAGGCTATTTTTAACCGCAATGCCATTGTTGAGCAGCGCCCCGAACCGATGGAGCCGGTAGTTACAGGCGCCGCATCACGCCTTGGGGTACTTGCGGTTACCAACACACCCGCTCTTCCTGGTCAAACCGCCGTGCGGATAAACGCCAGAACGGTCATCAACGTGAAAGCCGGCCGGGATATAAATGAGGCAATTGCCCATTATAAAATAAAGCATAACCTGGTATGATACTCAACACAATTGCCATTGTACTTTTTATGGTATGCGCCGGATGGGCCGGGCTGCAGGAGTGGGTACGATTCGATAAAAAGCGAAAAAAAGAAAAAGCCTGGAACGACTATAAAAACTCGAGAAAATGAGCACTGCTAAAAAAGGGACAACGGAGCGCCGCGACGAGATCATTGCCGAAATGATACGCCTGGAGTTCCTGATCATGGACACGATCGACACGGACGTGTCAACAAAACTTGCGGCCAAGTACCACCAGCTGGAGGCCGAGCTGGAAGGGTATTACAACGACGAGCGGCCCGGCTGACCGCCTTCCCCTTCAAATCTACCCGATAACCCAATCACTAACTCCTAATTACTACAATACCCCATGCAGGGAAATTTTATTAAACCTGAAGACATTTTACGGGCTACTAACGGCGGCCTCGACATTATTTTATCACTGTACCCCGACGCGCAAAAGTCGGTCGATAAGTTTGGCCGCAAGTTTAAGGTGCGGTCGGACGAGAAAACGGCCTCCGCATCGCTCAAAAAGATTTTCGACAGCGAGATGGGCCTCGAGGTGTACCTGGTTACCGATTTCGGCGGCGACAGCAAAACCCGCAACGGGATACTTTGCTACGGTTTTGAGAACCGGCTCGAATACATCGATGCATTAAAGCAGCTTGGCGCGAAGTATGGGATCACCGGCGAGGAATATAAGCCCGAAATCTTCAAAGCAGGCTT
>JACXTT010000387.1_pt1 | contig 73566 bp, 70 predicted proteins | sample 9270951 | NCBI WGS metagenome assembly JACXTT01 (sample SAMN15532306, study PRJNA645909) | rock metagenome | isolation source: weathered quartz diorite | place: Puerto Rico | collected 2017-06-21
GGTCGTTAATCAGCTTGGCTGCCCTTCGTATTATTTCTTCTTCTTCCATGTTTACCTTTAAGGGGTAAACTCTGTCAGCAATATTTATTTTTATGGAGATTTCTCCCATTTGAGCTATTCACTTTTGTACTACTTTTTCAGCAATACAATACACTTATCAATTTCTTGCACAAATTCGTTAATTTTTTGCTTTATGTCAAGACTTTTTTCATTTGTTTCTGAAAATGATTTTGCCATCTTCAAAACCCGGAGCTTTTCTTCGAGGTCTTTTGTCTTATTTTTGCTGCTTTCCAGGGCAACATTCAGCGACTGGCTCTCCAGTTTCAACAGGTCATTTTCCTCCTGCAAAGCACCGCAAAGCTCAATTAAGCGTTCCGTCTTTTCTACAATCTTACCTAATTGTTCAGCGAGGGCCATGGATCAATTATCGAATTACTGATTAGTGAATTAATGATTTAGTAAATTCCCGGGATCAATAAATTATGTTAGACAATATTAGAAAATTAATCAATCAATAATTCTATAATTCACTAATTCAAATCTACTTCCTTATCTCCGCTCCTGCTTCCTTGCCCAAATTGTAGGCGATTTTTTGCATAACGGCATCGATGGCTTTATCTGTCAGGGTTTTTTCATTGTCTTGCAAAATAAAGCTAAGAGCATACGATTTCTTGCCGTCAGGTAATTTATCACCTTCGTACACATCAAACACGTTTACATCCTGAAGCAGCTTGCGCTCGGTTCTTTGAGCAATTTGCTTTAGCTGGCCAAATGAAACGTTTTTATCGATCAGCATCGACAGGTCGCGCCTCACGGACGGGAATTTCGACACGTCCTGGTAAACGATCTTATTTTTCCGGGCCAGCTTCAGGATCATATCGAAATTGAAGTCGGCGTAAAAAACTTCTTTGTCCACATCGGCCAGTTTCAATGCCCCGGCTGCAACAGACCCAAATTTAACCAGTTGTTTGTTGTTCAGTTTGTATTGGAGGCCGTAAGCAAGCTTTTTGCAGGTCGCATCCTCAACAGCATAGTCAGCAATATTGAGTTTGGAAATCAGCCCGTCAACAATTGCCTTCAAATTATAAAAGGACACCGGTTTTGCTTTTTGGTTCCATTGTTCGGCACTGTCAGCCCCGCTCAGGAAAATCGCAAAACGCTGCGTTTCTACATATTTTTCCTCGTCAAGCGAATACACCTTACCAAATTCGTAAAGTTTCAAGTCGGCATGTTTACGGTTCTGGTTGTAGGCAACGGCTTCCAGGCCCGAGAACAGCAGGGTTTGGCGCATCACATCAAGGTCGCTGCTTAGCGGGTTTAATATCTTAACCGCTTTGTCAAGATTTGACGAATAAGCCGATTTGGTCAACGAGTTTGACATGATCTCGTTAAAGCCATTCGCGGTAAGCAGATCGGACAGCATATTTTGCACCGTGTCTTTTTCTGGCCTAACCGAAGTATTTAACGACGCCCGTATCTGCATCGGTATCTCAATGTTGTTGTAACCATAAATGCGCAGGAGTTCTTCAACGATATCCACCTCTCGGGTTATATCAACACGGTATGGCGGAACTTTCAAAGACAATCCTTCGCCTGTTTCGCCGACTATCTCTATGTCGAGGGCTTTAATGATGCCTTTAATCTCGCCGTGCGGTATAGCTTTACCGATCAGCCTGTCTACATGCTTGTAGCTTATTTCGACAGGGAACGGCTCAACCGGGTTTGGGTAATGATCGGATATTTCAGATGAGATCGTCCCACCAGCCACCTCCTTTATCAGTAAAGCTGCGCGCTCCAAAGCAAAAACAGTCATATCCGGATCAGTGCCGCGCTCGAACCTGAACGAGGCGTCGGTTTTTAAGCCGTGGCGCTTCGAAGTTTTCCGCACCGAAACCGCATTGAAATATGCACTTTCAAGGAATATATTTTTTGTCGCGGCAGTTACCCCGGATGCCGCCCCACCGAACACACCGGCAATGCACATCGGTTCTTCGGCATTGCATATCATCAGGTCATCAGCTGAAAGCTTGCGCTCAACATCATCTAATGTCTTAAACACAGTACCTTCAGCAGTATTTTTTACGATAACCGTATTGCCTTTTATCGCATCAGCATCAAAGGCATGCAACGGCTGGCCCAAATCGTGTAAAACGTAATTTGTAGCATCAACAATGTTATTGATCGAGCGAATGCCAATGATACCCAGTCTTTCCTTCAGCCATTTTGGTGATTCCTTAACCTCAACGCCCGAAATCGTAACGCCCGAATAACGCGGACTCGCCTGCTCATTTTCAACGATCACTTTAATGGTGCGATCAGTATTTTCAACCTTAAATGCAGAAACATCTGGTTTTTTTACCGGTATTTTTAAGAAAGCCGCAATATCACGCGCTGTACCTAAATGGGATGTCGCATCCGCGCGGTTGGGGGTCAGGCCAATTTCGTACAGGTAGTCGTCGTTGAGTTTGAAGTAATCTTTGGCGAGTGTTCCTACCCCGGCATTGGCGTCAAGCACCATAATACCTGCATGGTCGGTACCCAAACCTATTTCATCTTCGGCACAGATCATCCCTTCGGATACTTCGCCCCTGATTTTGGACTTGTTGATCTTAAATGGCTCTCCCACTGTTGGGTACACGGTAGTCCCTACAGTCGCGACCACCACCTTTTGCCCCGCGGCCACGTTGTGCGCACCGCAGACGATCTGCAGGTCTTCGCCTGTACCGGCATCCACTTTGGTAACGCGAAGCCTGTCGGCATTGGGGTGCTGGGAACATTCTTTTACGTAACCAACCACCAATCCTTCCAGTCCGCCGGGAATAGGCTGAACTTTCTCCAGGCTTTCCACCTCCAAACCTATACCGGTAAGTATGATTGAAATTTCTTCCGGGGATTTCTCCGTTTCAATAAAATCTTTAAGCCAGTTGTACGATATCTTCATTAAACCGAAATGATAATCGGCAAAGATAGGATTTGGAGCGGAAAGCAGAAAGCTTAAAGCGGAAAGCCTGAAAACCTACAAAAAGCTTTAAATTGAAGTGCAAAGCTGCTTTTGGCTTTCTGCCTTGAGCTTTCAGCTCACTTAGTCGTCGTCAGACGTGTCGTCATCGTCCAAATTCAGCATGTAAGATGGCTCGGCAGCATCATAGGCCTGCCGCAGGTTATCCGACTCATCTTCGTCAATGATATCGCCGGCCTCTACAGTGTCGTCAAAGCCGTTTGAATGGATGTCCTGCTGACTTTGTTGATCCTCAGCTTCTGAATCCTGAGAATCGTCTAATGGTATTTGGTTATCGGGGGTTATCATGGTATTGAAAATTAATATGTAGTTACAACAGCTGAAGCGAAGTGTTGTTTCTGTTAATATTTATTAATCGTGCGGTGTGGACTCACCCGGACATCGCTTCGCTTGTCCACCCTCTCTTCCGGCAAGCCGGAAAAGAGGGTACCGAAAAAAATCCGATCCCGATAGCTATCGGGACGAAAATCCCAAACGGCGTAGTCTTCTTGAACGCCTTTGAAAAACAAACAAACCGTGAAAAATCCGAAATCAAAACAGTCCTTCATCGGCGAAACTATAAAAGCCGCTGTCGCTGATGATGAGGTGGTCAAGAATTTTGATTTCGAGCAGTGTGCCCGCTGCGGACAGTTTTTTGGTGAGATGAATATCGTTGTGGCTGGGTTTTAAATTTCCTGAAGGGTGGTTATGGATCATGATAATGCCTGTAGCCTGGTGCTGAAGGGCTATACTAAAGATAACCTTGGGGTCGACTACCGTCATGGATAGGCCGCCTTTGCTTACCAGTTCCTTCGCCAGTACTTTTTGCGACCTGCCGACCAGTATGATCCAGAACTCTTCGTGGTTTAAATCGACCAGGTGGCGGCGCATAATATTGTAGGCGTCGCGGCTGCTGCCGATGATATCGGGTGTTTTTGTTTCGAAATCGTTACGCCGGCGGCCGATCTCAAGCGCCGCGATGATTGAAATAGCTTTAGCCTCGCCGATGCCTTTAAAATTGGAAAGTTCGTTGATGGAGGCTTTGCCGAGTTTATTGAGGTCGTTATCGTAATGGTGAAGAATGCGCTTGCTCAGCTCAACCGCAGTTTCGTTGCGACTGCCGGAGCCGATCAGGATGGCGATCAACTCTGCATCAGTTAATGCGCGGCGGCCTTGGGCGCTTAGCTTTTCGCGCGGCCGGTCCTCTTCGGCCCACGATTTAATGCCGATTTTGGCTTCGTAGTTTTCCACGGCATTAAATGTAAACGTTTTATCGTAGAGACGCAATACTTTGCGTCTCACGTGTTAAATACACAAGTATATGGGTGTAGAGACGCAATGCATTGCGTCTCTACGAGAATAACCTAAACAACCCCGGTAAGAGACGCAAAGTATTGCGTCTCTACATTAGTTATTTCAGCAAATTCTTCCAGCTAACCAGGTCACCGATGATTTTCTGAAGATCATCCGCATTAACACGTTCCTGCTGCATGGTATCACGGTGGCGGATGGTTACCGTGTTATCTTCGAGCGTCTGGTGATCGACGGTTATGCAAAATGGAGTGCCTATGGCATCCTGGCGGCGGTAACGTTTACCAATGGCATCTTTTTCCTCGTATTGCAGGTTGAAGTCGAATTTCAGCTTGTCCATTATCTCGCGGGCCTTTTCGGGAAGGCCGTCTTTTTTTATCAGCGGAAAAATGGCTGCTTTTACCGGCGCAAGGCATGGGTGCAATCGCAATACCGTGCGGCTGTCCTGTTTTTCGTCGGTGCTCAGGTCTTCTTCCTCAAAGGCGTTTATCATCGTCAGCAGGAACATCCTGTCCAGGCCGATTGATGTCTCGATCACGTAAGGGATATAATTCCCATAAGGCTTGCCATCCGGACCCAGTTCAGGGTCGAAATATTGCATTTTCTTGTTGGAGAACTTCTGGTGCTGGCTCAAATCAAAATCGGTACGGCTATGGATACCCTCCACCTCTTTAAAGCCGAACGGAAAATCAAATTCAATATCAAAAGCCGCATCGGCGTAATGGGCCAGCTTGGTATGTTCGTGGTAACGGTATTTTTCGGAAGCAGTTCCCAATGCAAGGTGCCATTGCAAACGTGCTTTTTTCCATTTTTCGAACCATTCCTTCTGTGTGCCCGGGCGCACAAAATATTGCATCTCCATTTGCTCAAACTCGCGCATACGGATAATGAACTGGCGAGCGATCACTTCATTACGAAAGGCCTTACCGATCTGCGCAATCCCGAAAGGAATTTTCATCCTCCCTGATTTTTGCACATTTAAATAATTCACAAATATACCCTGTGCGGTTTCGGGGCGCAGGTAAACCAGGTCGGCGTCATCCGCAACAGCGCCCATTTGGGTGCTGAACATCAGGTTAAACTGGCGCACTTCTGTCCAGTTGCGGGTGCCGCTAACCGGGTCGGCAATTTCATGCTCAATGATCAGTTCTCTTAAACGCGGTAGGTCTTCATTTTTAAGGGCAGTGTCCATTTCCGTCTGGAGCAGCTCAGCCTTATCGGTTTTACCATCTTTGTCGTAGCGGGCGATCTTATCTTCAAGCAGCTGATCAGCGCGGTAGCGCTTTTGCGAATCTTTATTGTCGATCATCGGATCGCTGAAGCCGTCAACATGGCCGCTGGCTTTCCAGATGGTGGGGTGCATAAATATGGCAGAATCGATACCGACGATGTTCTCGTGCATCTGTACCATGGCTTTCCACCAGTAGGTTTTAATGTTGTTTTTTAATTCAACACCATTTTGCCCGTAATCATAAACGGCGCTTAAGCCGTCGTAGATCTCGCTGGAAGGAAAAACAAAGCCATATTCTTTTGCGTGCGATATAACGTTTTTAAAAAGTTCGTCGGTTGATTTGCTCATGATAGCGCAAAGATAGGTTTTTTGGGAAAGTCGGGAAGTCCGGAAGTCAGAAAAGTATAAACGGTTTGCTAAGCGGAGCGTTAGCGAGACGACAAAAGAAGTGCTTTGTCATGTTGAGCGTTAGCGAAATATCTTCTTCATAAGATATGACACCGCTTGATCATCCAGCGTAGAAGATCCTTCTTTGTCGTTCAGGATGACAAAGCACTAACCCACCTGTCATTGCGAGCGATAGCGCGGCAATCTCGTCGCTTGCTTAACTATGGCATCGAGGGGATTGCTTCGTCGTTCCTCCTCACAATGACAAAGCGGTTAATTCAACACCGGCTGCGCGTTGGTCAGCGTAAATATCTCGGCCATTAAATCATCGCTGGGGTTTACCTTGAAGGTTTTTGATGGGAGGTCAACCAGCATGGATTCGTCCCTGTCCTTGATCACAAACCGGAGGGTGCAATTTTTTACCGGGTATTTCTCGTTATTGACATTAATAACTTCCTGTATATTGTCCAGCAAGTTGCTGGTCAGGTTATTCAGATCCAAGCAAACGGTAAGGGATTTGGTCAATTTATCACGCATTTCGGATAACAGGCTCATGACTAATATTTTCAAATCCCAGTTATCCTTTTGCCTGAATTTTTCTTCGATGATGCCTTTCAGGTGCAGGAAGTAGCCGTCAACCATCAGGTTACGGAATTTCACGTAATCGTCGCCAAACAGTGCAAACTCGTACGATTCGTTATAATCTTCCAGCACAAATGTGCCGAACGGCTTACCCGTCTTGGTCATTTTATGTTGAACGTTGCCTACCAGGCCGCCAATGCATATCTCGCCGCGCTTGCGCAGCTGGCTAAATGCGGCCATAATATCGTCGCCGCCTTCGCCCGAGCGGGCTTTTTGCATCAACTTAAGATCACTTATATTGCTGTTACAAAAGCGTTCCAGCTCCACCTTATAATTATCAAGCGGATGCCCGGTCAAATAAATACCGATCACATCCTTCTCGTATTTTAACTTTTCAATCAGCGCCCATTCTTCCGCCTGCGGCATGGCCGGCTCGGGAATATAGGAAGCCACGGACCCGCCAAACAACGACGACTGCGAACTGCTTTGTGTATTCTGGTAATCGTTGGCATATTTTATCAAGCGTTCGATACCGGTTAAAATGCCGCTTTCTGTCTTGGCAAAAAACTGCGCCCTGTTCAACCCGAACTCATCAAAAGCGCCGCCGTAAACCAGGTTTTCGTACGATTTACGGTTGACGCTCTTAGTATTTGACCGCTGGGCAAAATCGTAAACCGATTTATAAGGCCCGCGTTCGTTACGTTCTTCAATAATGCTTTCAACTGCTTTATCGCCCACGCCTTTAACACCCGTAAGCCCGAAACGCACCTGCCCTTTTTTATTCACGGCAAAAGCCATATCGGACTCGTTAATATCCGGGCCCAAAACCTGTACGCCCATACGGCGGCATTCTTCCATAAAGAAGGTGATCTTCTCCATGTTGTTCTGGTTATTTAAAACCGCAGCCATGTATTCGGATGGGTAATGCGCCTTTAAATAAGCTGTTTGGTAAGCTACGAAAGCATAGCAGGTGGAGTGCGATTTATTGAACGCATACTGGGCAAAGGCCTTCCAGTCGTTCCATATTTTAGTAAGCTTATCTTTGGGGTGGCCCTTAGCGGTGGCACCTTCCATAAACTGCGCCTCCATTTTATTGAGCACCTCTATTTGCTTTTTACCCATTGCTTTACGCAATACGTCGGCATCGCCTTTGCTGAAACCAGCCAGCTTTTGCGATAAAAGCATCACCTGCTCCTGGTAAACGGTAATACCGTAGGTTTCGCCCAGGTATTCCTCCATGTCCGCAAGGTCGAAGGTTATCGGCTCGCGGCCATGCTTACGGTTAATGAAGTTGGGTATGTATTCGATCGGTCCCGGGCGGTAGAGGGCGTTCATGGCGATCAAATCCTCAAACTTATCCGGTTTCAGATCGCGCAGGTACATTTGCATGCCGTCGCTTTCAAACTGGAACGTTCCGTTGGTATCGCCCCGCTGGTAAAGCTCGAAAGTTTGCAGGTCGTCGAGCGGGATGGTATCGATATCGATGGTTACATCGTGATTTTGCTTGATGAGCCTTAACGCATCCTTAAGGATGGTTAACGTTTTCAGCCCCAAAAAGTCCATCTTGATAACACCGGCATCTTCAATTACACGGCCATCATACTGGGTAACCAGCAGGTCGGAATCTTTTGCAACGGCAACCGGCACAATATCCGTCAAATCGTACGGGGCAATGATGATACCGGCGGCGTGCACGCCGGTATTACGAACGGAACCTTCGAGCTTCTCAGCCTCGCGTAACACCTGGGCTTTAAGGTCATTGCCTTTTAATATTTCTTTAAGCTCGGGCACTTGTTCAATGGCATCCCGTAAGGTAATTCCCAACGTATCGGGCACCAGCTTTTTGATGGCGTTTACATCGGATAGCGGCATATCCAGCACCCGGCCTACATCCTGTATGCTCGTACGCGCGGCCATGGAGCCGTAAGTGATGATCTGCGCTACCTGGTTCTTGCCGTATTTGTCAACTACATAATCAATTACCTTTTGGCGGCCGGCGTCGTCAAAGTCCGTATCAATATCGGGCATCGACTTACGGTCGGGGTTCAGGAAACGCTCAAACAGGAGGTTGTATTTCATCGGGTCGATGTTGGTGATCCCGGTGCAATACGCAACCACCGATCCAGCCGCCGACCCACGACCCGGCCCTATAAACACGCCTATATTACGGCCATGCTTTATGAAATCGGCTACAATTAAAAAATATCCGGCAAAGCCCATTGTACGAATGGTGAAAAGCTCGAAGTTTATACGTTCTTCTACTTCGGGCGAAATATCGATATACCTTTCTTTAGCCCCGGTAAAGGTTAAATGCTTTAAATATTCCCATTGGTTAAGGGTATCGGCATCCGGCGTATTATGTATTTTAAATTCATCGGGGATAACGAAGTTTGGCAGTAAAATATCGCGCTTTAGCTTTAGTACCTCAACCTTATCGACAATCTCGTTGGTATTATCCAGCGACTCGGGCAGGTCGTCGAACAGCTTACCCATTTCAGCTTGCGTCTTAAAGTAAAACTGGTCGTTCGGAAAACCGAAACGATAGCCTTTACCCCCCTCTTCATCGGTAGCGATGGGCGTGCTTTGCATATCGCCGGTATTTACGCAAAGCAAAATATCGTGAGCGTTTGAATCCTGCTGATCCACGTAATGCGAATCGTTGGAACAGATCACTTTTACATTGTACTTTTTGGCAAACTTGAGCAGTACCGCATTAACGGTATTTTGTTCTGGGATATCATGGCGCTGCAGCTCGATGTAATAATCTTCGCCGAACAGATCGAGCCACCATTTAAATTCCACTTCGGCCTCGGCTTCACCGCTTCTTAAAATGGCTTGCGGCACCGATGCACCCAAACAGCAGGTTGTGGCGATGAGCCCTTTATGATGTTTTAATATCAGTTCTTTATCAATACGCGGCCATTTACTGTAAAGGCCCTCCATGTAGCCAGCCGAACATAGCTTAACCAGGTTTTTGTAACCTTCGGGGTTTTTGGCCAGCATCAGCTGGTGGTATCTTTTATCTTTTTTCTCTTTGGTAAACTGTTTTTTATGGCGGTCGTCCACAACATAAAATTCGCAGCCGACAATAGGTTTTACGCCATGCTTCCCAGCCTCGGCCACAAACTTAAATACGCCGAACATATTCCCATGGTCGGTAATGGCCAGGGCCTTCATGCCATCCGCCGCCGCTTTTTTATACAGCTTTGATATATCGGCAGCGCCGTCGAGCAATGAAAACTGGGTATGTACGTGTAAGTGTGAAAAATCGGGCATAACGGGTATTTATCCTCCTAAAGAAGAAACAAAGTTAGGCCGAATTTCGGATTTCGGATGTTCGATTTCGGATTTGTGGAGAAAAAGCCGACGGGTTAATAATTTCGATTTATTGCGGAGAAAAAATCCTTTCCAAACACTCAACAAAAAACCTTGTCATTTCGACGAGGTACGAGGAGAAAACTATACACATGCTATTCCACATTGCAAGGTCGATTGGCAGGTGTATAGGTTTCTCACTACGTTCGAAATGACATCAACGTGGGTGACCGACATTATTTTGCGTTCAAATTCGGCAAATCATTATTTCCTTTTAAATGCCTTTCCAAAAACTGGAAGCTTACATCCGATATCAGGATATAGCTTTGCCAGTTATAGGCGGCGCCATGTGCGCCAGGCGGGTAAATACGTAGTTCGGCGTCCTTTCCTGCGTTGGTTAAGGCGGTTAACAGCTGCATGGTATTGGCTGGGTGCACATTGTCGTCACTCATGGAATGGATCAGCAATAAATGATCTTTAAGATTGGCCGCGTGTGTCATATCCGAGCTGGCTTTATAGCCGGCTTCATTATCGGGCAGGGTGCCCATGTAACGCTCTGTGTATACGTCATCATACAAACGCCAGTCGGTGACCGGCGAATTGGCTATGCCTACCTTGAATACTCCGGGATGGGTAAGCAGTGTATAAGTTGTGCTGTAGCCGCCGTAGCTCGTACCCATTATTGCCATTTTTGAGCCATCAACGAATGGCATTTTAGCGAGGTAGTTGGCGGTTTCGGCAAAGTCATTGCTTTCATACTTACCCAACTGTTTGTAAACGACCTTCATAAAGGCGCTGCCATAATTGGCGATGCCTCGGTTATTTACGTCGGCGACGATGTAGCCGCTTTGGGCCAGCCATTGCTGCCAGCTATCCGTCGAAAAGCTGTTAAACACGCCATGCGACTCCGGCCCGCCGTAAACGGTCATCACCACCGGGTATTTTTTATTGGGATCGAAGTTGTAAGGCTTAATCATATAGCCGTCTAAACTGACTCCGTCGGAAGTTTTGAATTTAAAATATTCCGGCGCGGAGTAGGCATGCGTTTGCAAGTATTCATTTACGGCATGATTATCTTCGAGCATTTTCAGCGTTTTGCCCTGTCCGTCGCACAATGCTACATGCAACGGCGTAGTTACGTTACTGTAAGATTCGATGTAATATTTAGTATTGGGCGACATGTTGATGTCGTGAAAGCCGGGCACAGTTGAAAGCTTGGTTTTACCGGCGCCATCAAAGTTAATCGTATAAAACTGCTGGTCGAGGCCCGAATCTTCGGCCGATAAATAGTATATCTTTTTTGTTTCGGGATCGATGCCCGAAACCTTTATCATATCCCAGTTGCCTTTTGTAACCTGGTTGAGCAATTTGCCCTCATAATTGTACCGGTAGATATGGTAGTATCCCGAACGGTCGGACACCCAGAAAAACTCTTTCGACTTTTCGGGGAAGTAAACCATATCGTTCACATTGGTGTAAAAATCAAATACTGCCACCCATGTGGTATTTTTCTCTTCGAGCACCACATGATGCTCGCCGGTTTTCACATTAAAAAAGTAAAGCTTCATGTGATTTTGGGCGCGGTTAAGGGTCATCAGAGCCAGCACATCGGGATTGCTCGTCCAGTAAATGCGCGGGATATAAAAATCGCCGGTTTCGTCGGGCGCAAGCCAAATCTTTTTACCTGAGGCCACGTCAACAACGCCGATTTTTACTTTTGGATTAGGGTCGCCCACTTGTGGGATGGAAATATGAACACGGTCGGGGTGTTGCCCTTCGAAATTGGTCATTTCGAAATCGGGAACGGGCTTTTCGTCAAATTGCCAGAAAGCGATGTACCGGCTGTCCTTCGACCAGTTCCATGCCTGTGCCTGGCCAAACTCTTCTTCATAAACCCAATCGTAATGACCGTTAAATGTGCCCTGGTTATTGGTAACATCATGTGTTAACTGCTGCTCCCTGCCTGTCGCGAAGTTGTACACGAAAATATTCCCGTTACGTTCCATGCCCACCTTCGAGCCGTCGGGCGATAGTTCCGCGGTGCGGGCGTCTTTCGCGGCCTGCTTTAACTGTTTTGAGGCAAGATTGTAAATGTAATAATCGGCTATGCCTGATTGGCGATAGATTGGCCTGAAGTTGGTTTTAAAAACGAGGTGCTTCGAATCATGCGACCATTGAAACGATTCATAACTGAAAGCTTTATTCGAGCCGGGGAAGGTTAGACCTTTGTTAGCGAAGATTAATTCATCCTTTAGCGTTTGCGGGTCCATGGAATGAATTTCGTCATTCTCTGTATAGGAATATTTATTGCCGCCATTCGTCCAGTTTACGCTTTGCGGGCCGGGGTTGCCGGACAAGTTACCACCTGACCTTAACGCATCGGTCAAGCTTGTGTATTGTTGTTTATTTTGCGCCTGGAGGCTGACAGATGCCAGGCAAACAAAAGCGATGGTTAAAAATATTTTATTGGCGTTGAACAGATATTTCATAAAAAATCATTTAAACATAAAAGCTAAAAGTAACAGAATTACCGCATGCTGGCAATGGGTGAAGAGGAATAAAGCCCGGGTAATAAACTTTCCGGCGATCATTTTAGTATTTTCGGAGAAATTACCGTCCTCGTGAAAAATGCATCTTTTATTTTAGCCGCAGCCCTGTTGTTCCTTTTCGCATCCTGCAAACCAGCCGTACAGCCCGAACAGCTTTACGGAAAATGGAAATACATCAAAGTAGAGAATCCCAATTCCAGTCCGCCCGATAGTGTGAATAGTTTAGAACTTGAACGGCAAGCACCTAACATCCTGTTCACCAAAAGTAAGGACCTGGTAATTACCTGGGGTGGTAATGTATTATCCCATGGCCGGTTCACAACTGACGGACAAAGTATTGTATACACCGAAAGTATGCCAGATGGAAAGAAAAGAACCTTTCCGTTTTGGGTATCGAAGCTAACGGATAAGGAATTGATTTTTGAAACTAAGGGTGCGGATGGGTCGAGGGTAACGGCGGTGAAGGAAGTTCACTAGTTTATTGGCAAAGCTTATTACAAGAAATGAATAAAATGTTAGCAGGATTAATTTTTATCTCATTTTTTGCCAGATGTAGCGGCAATCACTCACGTCAAACATTCAATAGCAAGCAGTCGGAAACAATGAACGATAGCCTTAAAAAAAGAAAAGCCATTGATTCCCAAATGGCACTGGGTGACCGGCCAGACGATGAACAGGAAGGCCCTTCTTTCAAAGAAGTATTGGCCGACAGACTGGAATCATACAAAAAAGTCGAATATATTGACAAATCAGTTATCGACGGCAAAGACACTGCGCATTTAAAGGAAATGTACTATTGTTTGCACGACAGTTCGTTGAGGGTTCCCAAGAAATATATGTGGGGTGGGGATAAAACCAGAGACTTTGTAACTAATAATTTTGCTTCGAAAATTGCATTAGTTATTAACAAGGATACTGTATTAAATAAGGTCTTTAAAAAGAGTGATTTTAACGGTGTTATTTACGAACAATTGAAAAAGTATGCAATTGTTTTGAAACCTGGTTACATTGGATATAACAAGACAAAAGGAGAATTTGCATTAGGCTACTCGATTTCAATACCCCTTACTGATGTTGGTGTACCTGCATATATAACTATCAATAAAACAGGTAAATTCAGCATTCTGAATGAATACGCCAAAACAGATTCCTATAAAAAGAATTAGCCAACTGGTTTTTCAGCGCAAAAAAACAGCATAAAAGTAAACCGGTGGCTGACGGTTACTTTTTTGTAAGCCCTATATTATAAATCGCAGTTTATCATCCAGTGGATGCCGAACTTATCGGTAACCTGTCCGAACAGGGCTCCCCAGAATTGCTTTTCCATTGCCCTTACAACTTTACCGCCTTCGGCAAGCTGGTCGAAAATTGACCGCGCCCGGGCCTCGTCGGTCAGTCCAATACTCAAATGGATGCCATCGCCGTGAGTGATTTTATCGTTTGGCATACCATCCGAGAACATAAGGGTATTATCGTCGAAGGTTAGTCGCGCATGCATGATCTTATTTTTCTGATCGTCAGGCATGGGGAAATTAGCATCGCCGAAGCGGCTTACATCGTATATCTGACCGTTGAAGATTTTTTGATAAGCGTTCATTACTTCTTCGGTATTGCCCTGGAAGTTGAGGTAAGGGATAAGTTTCATAGCTGTAATATTTAGGTTAAAAATAGGAATTTTACCGGCAAAAATCCCAAACTCAAATATTGTTATTAAATCTAAAAGGTTAACTTTGTTATACAAACTATCAATATGCGACTGGTAATAGACCTTGATGAAAAATACAAAGACCTTTTCTACGAAGTGGTAAAAGCCGCCAAAGCAACGATAGTAGAACAGGAGCCTGATTTTTGGACAGAATTGCCCGAGCATGTTAAAACCGGCATTAAAAAAAGCCAGCAACAAGTAAAAAATGGCCAGACAAAATCCTACGAAGAAGTAAAAAAGATCCTCGCTGAACGATGGCCCTCAAAATAGTTTTTTCCGCTGATGCGCTCGAAATACTTTTATCGATCGTAAACTATATTGAGGATAATTGGTTCAAGGCAATCTGAAAAATTTTTAGAAAAAGTTCACAAGACACTGGATTTAGCATCTAAAAACCCTTATATGTTTAAAGCGTCTTCGATTGAAGACAGTGTTAGAAAAGGCTTTATTTCTAAACAAACCTCATTTTTCTATGAAATTCATGAAAATGAGATTTTCATTTTGTTTTTTTGGGATAACCGCCAAGATCCTATATTTACTCCTTAACCTACTGTATGCCCTTACTCACCGTGCTTTTTTGCATTATTCTGCTCGTAGTTTTGGTGAGCTGGGCCAAAATAAACCCGTTTTTGGCTTTCCTGATCGTTTCGATAACCGCGGGCTTATTATTGGGCATTCCAATTGGCAAAGTGACCGCGTCAGTTCAAAAAGGGCTGGGTGATACGCTTGGGAGCATAACCATCATCATTTGCCTTGGGGCCATGCTCGGAAAGCTGGTTGCCGAAAGCGGCGCAGCTCAAAAAATTGCGGAAGTTTTGGTGAACCTGCTGGGTGTTAAATATGTTCAATGGGCGCTGGTAGTGGTTGGTTTTATTGTTGGGATACCCCTGTTTTACAATACCGGTTTTGTGCTGATGGTGCCGCTGATCTTTTCGGTGGTGTATAAATACAAGCTACCAGCGGTATACATTGGTTTGCCTATGCTTGCTGCATTATCGGTTACGCATGGTTTTTTGCCGCCCCACCCCTCCCCTTCGGCGCTGGTGCTGATCTTCCATGCCAATATGGGGAAGACATTGATGTATGGCCTCATTCTGGCTGTACCGGCAATCATTTTAGCCGGGCCTGTTTTTGCCCGCACATTAAAAAATATACCATCTACTCCGCTGGCCACCTTCCGGGCTGAAGAATTACCGCCTGAAAAACTTCCCGGTGGAGCTAACAGTTTTTTAACTGCGCTTTTACCTGTTATTTTGTTGATGGGCAGCACCTTATATCTGAATATCGATCATACAACGGGGTTTGCACACCAACTTATCGGCTTTATCGGCGATGCGCCGATCGTGATGATCATTTCGCTTATCGTTGCTACATATATCCTGGGCCTTAGACAAGGCAAAACCATGAAATATTTAGGAACCATTTATGGGGAGGCCGTAAAAGATATTTCATTGATACTATTAATTATAGCCGGTTCGGGTGCATTTAAGCAGGTGCTTACGGATAGTGGCATAAACAACAACATTACCAGCCTTTTGCAGAGCTTTAATTTGCAGCCGCTGGTTTTAGGATGGATCATTGCCGCGGTTATCCGTATAAGTTTGGGCTCGGCAACGGTGGCGGGGTTGACGGCCGCCGGTATCCTGTCATCTATGGTACTGCATGACCCGAGCATTAACCCTAACCTGATGGTGCTATCGATTGGCGCGGGCAGCCTTGCTTTTTCGCATGTAAACGATGGCGGGTTCTGGATGTTTAAGGAATATTTTAACTTGTCTATTAAAGATACCATCCGCTCATGGTCGGTGATGGAATCAATTGTTGCGGTTGTTGGATTGGCTGGGGTTTTGATTTTGAACCAGGTGGTGTAATAGGCGCTCGTTGATAGCTCATAGATCGTTGCTATTTTCACTATGAGCTATGAACTATGAACTATGAACCATCAACTATGAAATGATTAGTCAAAATCCAGATTAAACTTATTCTTCAAGTCAACCAATGCCGGGTTTTTGGCAGCCATGTGCTGAAATTTCTCGGAAGCGGTATAGGGGCGCTTTACAACCGCTTTTTCATCTACACGAACACTCACCTCGATGTCGTAGTTTTTTAATGTGCTACGTAAAAAGTTATGGAGGTTAGGCCGTTCGTCGCGGAACATGTTTTCCTGCACTTTATTTTCAACAACGATCTCGTAACTATTCGGGCCAATTAAAGTTGGTGGTGTCGAGATAAAAATGGTGAGGGCGTTTTTCTTTCCGTCGGCTTTAAGCTGCGCGGCAAAATCGCTCCAGCATTGAAGGAATTGGTCGGGGGTAAAATCTTCTTTATCATCGCCCTTCAGATAGGGGTCTTCCTCCTCCTGTATTACTTCGGCGGATTTACCCATGTCTCTCAACGATGGTATCTTTACCGATGTACTTGCGCCATTTGAATTAGGGATAAACACCTTCGGCCTTTCGGCTGGCGGCTCTTCTTTTATTTCTTTAACAGGAAGTTTTTCCTGTGGCTTAGTCGTATTATAACTCAGGGGCGCTTCACTTACAATAGATACTGTTTCCTCTTTAATGACCGGCTTTTCCGGCGCTATTGCTGGGGTATCAGGTTTTTTTTTTAATGGCTCACCTGTGGCGGGCATCGCGGCAAGCGGGTTGGCGGCCAGGCTAAAGACGGATACCAGGTTACACATTTTAAGCAACGCGAGCTCCACCTGCAGGCGCTGGTTTTTGCTTTGCTTATAGCTTAGGTCGCACTGGTTGGCAATGTTCATCGCGGAAAGCAAAAACGAAACGCTTGATGCCTGCGATTGCTGCAGGTACTTAGCCTTAATGCCCTCGCTTACTTCCAGCAGCTTTAATGTCGACTGGTCTTTACTTACCAGCAGGTTGCGAAAATGCTCGGACAAACCGGATATAAAATGCGCACCGTCAAAACCGCGTGATAGTATCTCGTCAAACAGCAGTAACGTCTTGGCGCTGTCTTCATTTAGCAGCCTATCGGTTACGTTAAAATAATAATCGTAATCCAGTATGTTGAGGTTGTCAATTACCGAGCGGTAAGTTACGTTTCCACCCGAAAAACTCACGATCTGGTCGAACATGGACAGGGCATCGCGCAAGCCGCCATCGGCTTTTTGGGCGATGATGTGCAGCCCGTCAGTTTCATAGCTGATGTTTTCCTTTTCGGCGATGGATGCCAGGTGGCCAGCCATATCTTCTACACGGATGCGATTGAAATCGAATATCTGGCAGCGCGAAAGTATAGTTGGGAGTATTTTATGCTTCTCGGTGGTGGCCAGTATAAATATTGCATAATGCGGCGGCTCTTCCAGCGTTTTCAAGAACGCGTTGAAAGCGGCCTGCGACAGCATGTGCACCTCGTCGATGATATAAATTTTATAACGAACCGCCTGCGGCGGTATGCGCACCTGCTCGATAAGGCTCCGGATATCATCAACGGAGTTGTTGGATGCGGCGTCCAATTCGTGTACGTTAAAGGAATTGCCATTCTGGAACGACTGGCACGAGGCGCAAACGCCGCAAGCCTCGCCGTTGGGCTGCAAGTTTTCGCAGTTAATGGTTTTTGCCAAGATACGCGCACAGGTTGTTTTGCCCACGCCACGCGGACCACAGAATAAAAAGGCCTGCGCGAGCTGATTATTTTTTATGGCGTTTTTTAACGTGCTGGTGATATGCTGCTGACCTACAACACTTTCAAAGGTAGCCGGGCGATATTTGCGTGCCGAAACAATAAAATTATCCACAGCTACTAAGGTAATGAGAAATTGGGTATGTTAAAATAGCGTGTGGAGAATTGTTGGTAAATGGCTGACAATACTTGTTGGAGACAACTCCAACAAGGGCGTAGAATCGTAAGAGCATTTAAATATGTCATTGCAGGAGGAAAGATGAAGCAAACTCATAGCTGTGCATTTACGTCAACCTATCAGCGAGGAGATTGCCGCGCCATCGCTCGCAATGACATAGTGATTTTTCTAAAAATCTTCCTCCGGCGGGAGGTGGTCGTCATCGTCGGGATCAAGGATGTCGTTTTCGAGATCGATTTCGTGTAGATCGTTTTTATCTTCGGCCATGTCCTCGAAATCTTCATCGTCCACGTCCGACCAGTCGTCCTGTTCGTCGTCGTCGAATGAATCGCCGTCGCCGGGGGACAGGAATGTGATTGCCGGATAGCCTGGTGCTATATCGGATAAATCGTCGCTTGTTGGAGACAACTCCAACAAGGGCGCAAATATTTCAATTTGATTCATTTATGTAGCATTTTCATAGTTTATCAGCCCGAGGCGAGCTGCGGGGACACCGAATTAGACTTACGAAGTTTTTAAAACTTCGTAAGTCTGTTGAGTCTGCGGAGTCTTTTCAAAGATAGTAGTTAATTAATCAAGAAACTTCATATCCTCTTCAGTCAATTGAATATCTGCCGCTTTCAGGTTTTCTTCGAAATGTTTTAATGACGATGTTCCCGGGATGGGCAATATCCATGGCGAACGGTGCAGCAGCCAGGCGATGTTGGCCTGTACTTCGCTGATGCCGTATTTCTTTGCGATCTCAGCCATGCGGACATCTTTTTTTGGCATTGACAGGAACAATGAAAAATACGGAATAAGCGGTATGCCGTTTTGCTCGCAAATGTCTAATATTTCCTCACCGCCGTTGCTTTCCATGTGCCCGGCCCGGTGGGTAGTGCGCTGTGCGTGGCCATACATATTTTCGACGGTGGCTATTTCGCCCATTTTCATGGCGATTTCCAGTTCATCGCGGGTTACGTTGCTCACGCCAACATGCAATATTTTGCCTTCCTTTTGCATTTCGAACATGGCATCCATCGATTCTTTGAAGGGCGCACCTGCACCGGCGATCGCCCTGAAATGCACAAGCGAGATTTGCTCTTGCTTAAGCGTACGCAAGTTATTGTCGATACTGCTGCGCAGGTTTTCGGGCGTATTGAACGGAATCCAACTTTTGTCAGGCTTGCGCGCGCCGCCTACCTTGGTACAGATCACCAGGTCTTTGGGGTAGGGATATAATGCCTCGGCAATCAGCCGGTTGGTTACATCTTCGCCGTAATAGTCTGCCGTATCTAAAAAGTTAATACCGCTTTTTATAGCTTGTTTTAATATTTGCAGGGCTTCGGGCCGGTTGGCCGGCTCGCCGTATATTTCGGGGCCGGTAAGGCGCATGGTGCCATAGCCGAGGCGGTTGACGGTTAAGGGGTGGCTGCTTTTCGCGGCAATAGTTATGGTCTTTTGAATGCTCATGGTAGTTGTGGTTTTAAAGTTACTGTAAGATTGAACTTTTATTGCGGCAAATATACCTGAACTTCAACTACAATTACCCGAGATTGACTTATCAAAGTGTCACGGTTGCATCAAAATAAACGTTGTAATTGAAATTTAAATTTCGATATTTAAGCGGATGAAACTGACATATAAAAATTTTGCGCCGATAATTGCATTGACCATATCTGTTGTTTTAAGTTCAGCGACTTTGCAGGCACCCGGGTTAAAACTAACTGATATTCGCATATCCAAAGGCGGGGACAGGGCAATCCAACCAGGTTGCTCGCAAAAAACGCTCATCTCAACGTTTGGCAAACCCGTGCAGGTAAAAAAATACAACTTTGAGATGGACGACAAGATGGGCTACGTCGTTATTTACAATGGCGCAAATTTTTATTTCGAGGATAAGGGGCTTATGGGATTTGAGATTACCAAACCCGGCTTTAATTTAACATTCGGCCATCCGGGAGTGACAAGCGCAGTAGGAAAAAGCATCGCAATACTGCCACCTGGATTTGATATCAAATGCCACGATGATAACTGCGCTAAAGTTTATGATTTAAAGGATGCCGAAAATTTAGGTATCGACAGTTTCCTGGCATATCATTACGATAACGACAACCCAAAACTTATTAAAGAGATACTTTGGGGTGATTATGGCTATCCCAACGAACAGAACTGATTTATCACTGCATTCATTGGACCCATTTTCTTTGCGCCAGGGATAGAAGCGGACACCGGCGGTTCGACAGGCTCACCGTGACAGGCCAACCTCAGCATGAGCAGATAGCCCGCCCGGGCGCCCTGATTTTAAGTAACAGTTGGCAGCGTTGGCGTCAATATCGCGTGTATATTTACCCACCCGGTCATCACTGCGCTTGACCACCCTCCCTTTTGCAGGCAAAATGGAGGGTTAAGGAAAATTATGAGCTTCGCTCAATCATTTACTTACCTAATAAATTCCATAGTTAAGATAAATATCAAAGTCACCTATAAATGAACTTGATTAACTGTTTGATAATAACAAAAATGTACCTATATTTGCAGCCCCGTAATAGCGGGTAAATAATTAAAAATCAAAGTATAACAATGCAACAGTACGAAATCGTGATCGTTCTAACCCCGTTGTTATCAGTTGATACTGCTAAGGAGGCTATAGCCAAATACAGCAAATTCATTACTGATAACGGAGCCGAAATTGTCCAGGAGGATAATTGGGGTTTGAGAAAACTTGCGTACCCTATTCAAAAGAAAACTACAGGGTACTATCACTTAACTGAATTCAGGGCTCCGGGTGATTTAATTAACAAACTGGAGATCGAATTAAGGCGCGATGAGCGTGTTTTGCGTTTCCTCACTATCTCGTTGGATAAACATGCCATCGCTTATAATGAGAAAAAACGCAGCGGCGCATTCAACCAAAAGAAAACAGTTAAAACAGAGGAGGCTGCAAGCTAATGGCAAACGAACAAATTAAATACGTTACCGCCCCCAAAGTGGAGGATACACGTAAGAAATACTGCCGTTTTAAAAAGAACGGTATTAAGTATATCGACTACAAAGACGCAAACTTTTTATTGAAGTTTATAAACGACCAAGGTAAGGTATTACCACGCCGTTTAACCGGAACTTCGTTAAAGTTTCAGCGTAAGGTGGCCCAGGCTGTTAAGCGCGCGCGCCACATCGGTTTATTGCCGTATGTTACAGATTCATTAAAATAATCAGGAGGTATATACAATGGAAGTTATTTTAAAACAAGACGTAAAAAACCTCGGTGATAAAGACGATGTAGTAAACGTTAAACCAGGTTATGGCCGTAATTTCCTTATCCCTAAGGGTTATGCTATACAGGCTACAGTATCGGCCCACAAGGTGCTTGCTGAGAACCTGAAGCAGGCTCAGTTTAAACAGGATAAGATTCGCAAGGATGCTGATGCGATTGCTGCACGTTTGGAAGGTGTTAAACTTTCTATCGGTGCTAAAGCCGGCGAAACAGGCAAAATATTCGGCGCTATCAATACCATTCAAATTGCTGATGCTTTGAAAAAAGAAGGCTTTGAGGTTGACCGCCGCCGTATCACTTTTGACCAGGAACCTAAAATGATTGGTGAATACATTGCCAATGTTAACCTGCACAAAGAAGTGAAGGTTAGGGTTCCGTTTGAAGTAGTAGCGGAGTAAGTGAATTTCGGAAGTCGGAATGCCGATTTCGGAATTAGATACTAAACATTATTTAAAGGTATTAGGCAAAGGCTTAATACCTTTTTTTGTATTATAGCAAAGTGTGTGTTTAAGGGTAAACTACTAACACAAATCCGATCCCGATAGCTATCGGGACGAAAATCCGAAATTCGAAATTAAAATAGCATGATCAAAGGCGGATTACCCAGGCTGATATGGCGCATTGTTAAGCTGATAATGATATTTTTTGTATTAGGCAGCATCGTCGGTGTGGTGCTTTTCCGGTTTGTAAACCCGCCGGTTACATTGCTGATGATACAGCGGGGCTTTGAGCGGAAGGCGGCCGGAAAGGATTGGAAGATCGACAAGCAATGGACTAAACTCGACGATATTGCCGACCCGATGAAGCGCGCCGCCGTAGCCGCCGAAGACCAGACGTTTTTGGAAAATCATGGTTTTGATTTCAGCGCGATTGAAAAGGCCATCAAGAAGAATGCACATAGTAAAAAACTGATCGGGGGTAGTACCATATCGCAGCAAACTGCAAAAAATGTTTTTTTATGGCCGGGCAGGTCTATTGTACGCAAAGGCTTTGAGGCCTGGTTTACATTCCTGATGGAAATTTTCTGGAGCAAGAAACGCATTATGGAGGTGTACCTTAACGTGATTGAAACCGGCGACGGTATTTATGGCGTTGAAGCGGCGTCGCAGGCTTATTTTAATAAACCATCGTCTGACTTAACAAACCAGCAGGCGGCAGCTATCGCGGTTATATTTCCGAGCCCGCTTAAATGGTCGGCCACTCATCCTACGCGCTACCTGCGGCACCGGCAGTATCTTATCATGAAAAACATGCGCCGGCTGGGGCCATTGGAGTTTTAGTGTAGTTCATGGTTGATGGTTCATAGTTGCTGCAAACGCGGATTAGCAGTTCTTGTTTTCCTAAGGCCACTCCGGGCCTCGCGTTCACACGCAAGCGCGGCCACAAACCCGGCAATAAAAAAAGGGACGCCAACCGGCATCCCTCTCAGTTATATATATTAGGGTTATTAATTACTTAGCACGACGAACCGGATGTTTGATACCATCACGGCGTGCTGCACGGATATCCTTTTTCAAGTCAGCACGATCAGCCTTTATATCTTTCTGCGCAGCTTGTGCTGCGGTGATATCACCAGCCTTTACTGCTTTCTGCTCGGCAACCTTATCGCCATGGATGTCTTTAAGGTCGGTTTTCACCGCCTTTTCGTCAATTTTTTTAACCTGCTTGTCGGCCAATTTGATCGGGTGTTCTACACCTTCGCTTTTAAGCACTTTTGCATCGGCTTTAATTTCCTGTTTGTCCGCTTTTGCAATAGCTTTGTCGGCTTTGGCGGCAGCCAGGTCGCCATTTTTACGGGCCTGTTTTGCTTCGGCTTTTTCCTTGTTGAAAGCGCGCACATCTTTACGCAGATCTTTCATTTGGGCCTTTTCTTCAGGTGTTTTTGCGGCGGTAGCTGCAGGGGTAGTAGTTTGAGCGAATGCAGCAGCTGTGAGAAGCAATGCGGCAGTCATTAATCCTAGTTTTTTCATAATTGAATTTATTGTTGTGTTTATTTATATCTGTTAAACGACCTCAATTTCAAAAGGTTTAATTGTAAAAGATAAAATATTTAATATTTGATTGTGTTAAACTTTAACGTATTATAGCAGTCATAATGGCTAAAATATTTAAACCTTATTATGAAAATATCTTTACTTAAATCTCTTCTTACAGTTAGTTTGTTATTATTTACTTTTTGTGCTTTCAGCCAGGCCCAGGGATCGTTGCCCGGTACTGATGAGAAAATCAAGCCTGATGACAAAAGTGCAAGCAATGCCTCCTCGTTTAAATTTGGCGTCAATTATTTAAGTAATAACGTTTTTATGGGCCGTACCGATACGGTAAGTACACCCGCTATCGTACCACAGATAAAATATACCTTAAAATCGGGCATTTACTTTTCGGGATCAGTGGACATTATTCCCAATCGTAAAAAAAAGAAACTTGATGGCGGCAATATTTCGGCCGGTTATGAATTTGATATCACCGACGACCTAACCGGAAGCGCCTCCTATTCAAAACTGTTTTACAACTCAAACAGTACACAAATAGCATCGGGGATCAGCAGTACCTTTAATGGAAATTTAAGTTATGACATCGGCACCATAATTACGCCTTCGATAAGTGTTGACTATAACGTAAACAAACAGGGCATTAATAACGACGTTTTTTTGAATTTAGGACTCACACATGATTTTATAATCGTAAGTGTATTTGGGGACAAGGATCTGATACTTATTTCGCCAACAGCAGCGATCAACACCGGAAGCGAAAACTTTTATGATGCGTATTTAACACGGAAAAAGTTTAAAAATGCCAAACGTACTGCAGCGCAAAACGCGTTGATAACCAGGTACACCAACCAGCTTAGTCAATTTACAATGCTCGACTATGAGTTATCGGCCCCGCTTGAATATAAAACCGGGCATTTTATCTTTCAATTTACCCCAACCTATGCCGTTGTTAAAAATCAAATACCCAAGCAAATTGCTGCCCGGCTTTCGGATGAACCATCGGTGTTTTATTTTGAAACAGGAGTATCGTTGAAGTTTTAGTAAGCAACGCTATTGGAGAAATATAAAAAGTAAGAAAATATTGAACACTGAATGTCGAACGCCGAAGTTTTAACTTCACTATTCGGTGTTGGGCATTCGATGTTGGATATTATAATGCAGAAAGTAAGAGCCAAGACATAACGGGGCAAGACAGATAAAAAACAGCGCCTGGAATATCCTGTAATTTTTTATCCTGACTGCTGGTTTTTGACGTTTGGTCTGCTACAAATGCGTCTTGACAAAATCTGCTGCGTAGGCCCTGATCTCATCACGGACTTTTCGGAATTCATTCATTACCTGTTCGGCAGTGCCGGTTGCTTTTGCAGGATCAGTAAAGTTGTGGTGGAAACGCTGTGCCGTGGTCGGAAACCAGGGGCAGTTTTCCTTTGCGTTGTCGCATACGGTAATTACATAATCGAACGGAATATCCGTGTATTCATCCACATTGTTTGATGTGTGTTTGCTGATGTCGATACCATCTTCCGCCATTATCTGTATTGCCTTTGGATTAACACCGTGCGTTTCGATGCCGGCGCTGTAAACATTAGCCTTATCGCCCGAAAAATGCCTCAGGTAGCCTTCGGCTATCTGGCTGCGGCAGCTGTTGCCGGTGCAAAGCACCAGGATGTTTTTCATATTTTTTAGTTTAGATTATTTGTTTTCCGTTTTGCGTGAGGTACTTCCAGGTTGGAATGGCCAGCGCAGCACCGATAACCGGCGCGGCAATATATATCCACAAGTGTTCGAAATGGCCCGATGCAACAGCCGGACCAATTGACCGGGCCGGATTCATCGATGCCCCGCAAATGGGGCCCGCGAACATGGCTTCTAGCGCTACTACCCCGCCAATGGCAAGTCCGGCGAACATGCCCTGTTCCTTACTGCCAACCGCAACGTTCATAATTACCAGCATCAGGAAGAATGTAAGTATCAGTTCAAGAATAAACGATTGCATTTCGGTACCGGCCGGCATTGTTGCACCTAATAATCCATTCGCCGGGAATAAATACTTTAATGTAAAGCTTGCCAGGAGAGCCCCGGTCAATTGACTTAGGATGTACCATGGAAGCTGCCTGGCAGGAAAGCGCTTTGCAATAGTAAACGCGATGCTGACAGCAGGGTTAATATGCGCGCCAGATATATTGCCCAAACTGTAAATCATGCTCATTACAATTAAACCAAAGGTAATGGCAACTCCCACATGGGTAACCGCGCCGCCTGATTGCAGGTCGATAATAACCGCACCTGTTCCGCAAAAAACAAGTGCAAATGTTCCAATAAGTTCAGTAAGATAGTTTCTCATTTTATGTCTTCAGGTTGTTTCTCATTTTATATTTTATTTTAGAAGCTGTTTAAAAACGATTTTTATGGTCGTAGAGACGCAATACTTTGCGTCTCGGACATGCAGATCCAAACTGCAAATCCGCCCTGTATAGCCGGAGACGCAAAGTATTGCGTCTCTACATCGGATCCACCTAAAAAACATGAATTAACATTTTAAAATAGCTTCTTGAGTCTGTTTCATATTCCCACTTTCGAACTTCTTCTCTCCAATAACAGTGTGTCGCGCCATACGCCATTCAACTGCCCGATCCGTTCGCGGTTGCCAATAATACGAAAACCATTCTCCTGGTGTATCCTAACACTGGCTAAATTTTCAGGAAATATCCTGGCTTCCAGCGTCCAAAAATTATTTCTTTCGCTTTCATCTATAACAGCCTTAAGCAATTGTTTGCCGATGCCCTTGCCGCGGGCATCGGCAGCAATATAAATACTCACCTCGGCTACGCCGGCAAATACACACTGGTCGGTTATCGCGGTAAGCGCCGCCCAGCCTAAAACTGTGGCGTTTTCGGTAGCAACTAATCTGCAGTTTTTCACATGCGTTTTATTCCACCCGTCCCAATCTGGAAATGCCAATGAGAAATTGGTATTTCCAGTTGCTACACCACTTTTATAAATGGCTTTCACTTCGGGCCAATGCTTTTCGGTTAATGGTTCGATAGTCATAATATAAAGTTAATTACAACATTCAGGCCCGCAGCAGGTGACAGGAGTTAACGTTTCAATTGTTTCAATCTTTGGTTCAGCCTCATTCCGCACACAACAGGCTGCCGATGTTTCTGCTTCGTAATGCGGATCGTTGAATTCGGCATCGGCATGAAAGTAATAAACTTCCCACTGAACGCCATCGGGGTCACTCACCCAAAATTTATCCTGGCGGGCATAGCAGCAATTGGTGCCTATCTCTTCGCGGGTAAGCAAGCCGGCGCTTTGCGCTTTTTCGAGCCGGATGTTTAATTCATCTACGGTTTCGACCTGGAAACCCAAATGCCCGAAATTTTGCTGTACACGAGTTGCATTTTCTACAAATGAAATGATAAGCGATGGTTCGTCCAGCACATATTTCACATATCCATTGCGGATCTTGTCTGGCGCTTTGCCAAAGAACCGGTCGTAAAATTGAATGGTCTTTTGCATATCGCTAACATACAGGCTTACATGCATACGAGGGAACGTTGAATTTTTCATGTTGATATTTTTATTTATTGTAATATTACGATTGAATAGTTCAAAAAATTTTAACAGCAATTAGCAGCGCCCTTATACAGGCTAAAGAATTCGCCGAGCTTGCTGCTTAATAATTTCCATGCTTTAGGTTCAATGCAATAGCACACGCTGACGCCTTCGATAGTGCCCTGTATTAAACCTGCGTTTTTTAACTCTTTTAAATGTTGTGATATAGTGGCCTGTGCGAGGCCAAGCTCATTCACCAGGTCGCCGCAAATGCAGGCGTTGGCATTGATAATTTGCTGAAGGATAGCAATACGGGCCGGGTGCGCCAATGCTTTCAGCATGACGGCCAGCTGATTTTGCTCTTCGGTAAATATTTCTGTTTTTGTGATGCCCATATAATACATCGCAATATTACGATTGATAAATGAAGATTCAAAATTTATTTTTATTAACTATCAAATTGATGACTGCATTGAGTGTATCTGCTTTATCACCCATATCTCTTTCACAAAATGGTATACTTTATCTCATCGCTGCAAAACGCCATAACAAAAACAGCCCCATAATTATGGGGCTGCCGGCTTTAATAATAAAAGTGTGTTTTACTGCTGTCTTAAAATAGACGAGAATTTAGATTCGTAGTCCTTTAATTGCGCCTTTAGCTTATTGTTAAGTGCAGTCTGGTGATTTTCAGCGGTCATAGCAACCATGCCGTTTAAAAACGAAGCACCGTATTGTATATCGCGCACACTTAAATCGCCCGAGCTGTTTTGCAGCAGGTAATAATTATAGTCAAGCTGATCGGTCAGGTAGTTATCAACGCTTGTAATAAACTTGTTTGCCAAAACGGGATCGTGCAATTGGTAAGCGGTTTGCGCCATAAATATTTTACGGTCGGCAACCTCGAGCCCTGGGTTGATATCCGGCATTTCCTGGTCAAATTTGTGAAGCGCTTTTAATGCGAGATCAGGGTGCCCGTCTTTGATCAGTCCTTGTGCAAGGTCAAAAAAAGTAGTTACCATCACAGGATAAAACATAGTGGTTGATTCATGATCTAAATATTTGGCAGTTTTAAAATTGCCATATTTAAACTTATTCATCATGTTATCATACATCACCAGGCTGTTGGTTTTACCCAACTGATCGTGCGTAGCGGTGTCTGGTTTAAACGGTATCAGGTGATAGGTAAATCCTTCCTTGTATAAGTAAGGCTGTAAGCCCACCAGGTTTTCGTTGCCGATGGTTGTCGTAAAGCAAATTGGCCGCACCCAGTTGTTGTGGGCCAGGATATCCAGCATAGCAAGATTTTCCTTGGTTACGTAGTTAGAAGTATACTTCCATTCCATAACCGGGGCGAGCTTATCTTTCTGATCCGGCGTAATAACATGATTCTTTAGTACGTCGTCAGGATTAATGCTAATTTTAAAGTTTTTAGTCGGCAGGTAATTACCGTATTCGCCGCTTTGGTATTGTACCTGTGTGCGCTTGTCATCAGACGAAATAAAATCGAATACCTCTTTAACCTCCGTCGAACCCTGTACTTTCCTATCATCGAAATAGATCACGTCGCGGACACCTTCCTTATACTTATCATAAGGCATGGTAATAGGCAATGGTGCCGATTGGTTCATTTTACCCTGCATCTGGTGAATGTACCAGTCGCCGGTAAACAAGCTCAGGTTCACGATGCGTACATCCGGCCGGATGCCTTCTACCTCCTGGTCGTACCATAACGAGTAGGTATCGTTATCACCATAAGTAAATAAGATAGCATTAGGCGGGCACGATATCAGGTAATTGTAAGCCATATCATGCGGAGTCATTTTAGTCGAGCGGTCGTGATCCTTCCATTCCTCTTTCGCCAACAATACGGGCGCAGCAAGCAGGCAAACCGCAGTAGCACCAATTGCAGCAAATTTTGGATTCATCTTTCTGCCGACAAGCTCTGCAAGAGCTATTACCCCTAGTCCTATCCATATTGCAAAAGCGTAAAACGAACCCACGTAAGAATAATCCCGCTCACGAGGTTGTATACTTGGCTGGTTTACGTACATCACAATTGCGAGGCCCGTAAAAAAGAATAGAAGTAGCACAACCAGCGCGTCGCGCTTTTTACGCTGGAAATGATAGGCCATGCCCAACACCCCTATTAGAAATGGCAATGCAAATAACGGCGTATAAGTATTGCCGTCAATTACCGACTTTGGTAGATTTTTATGATTATCGCGAATACCGCTTGTCCAGTTGCCGTCAACAGCGGTCATACTTTGCTGACCATCCATATCGTTATAACGCCCAACGAAGTTCCATAAAAAGTACCGCACATACATTTGGTAAATTTGCCAGCTGAACATCCACTTCATATTGTCGCCAAAGGTAGGCGCTTGTCCCTCTCCCATTTGCAGCCACTGTTTATAGAACTGCGGGTCCTGCCCTTCAGCGCTATACATACGCGGCAAAAAGGTGGTATGATCATAAACGTAATTGGTTTTTTTACCTGCACTCTCGTATTTTGTTTCACCCTTGCGGTAGATGGTATTTCCTTCCGTTTGGTCAACAACCTTCGCATCGAAATATTGACCGAATAACAGCGGATTTTCGCCATACTGAACGCGGTTCAAATAGCCATAAAGAATAAAGGCATTATCCGGGTGCGAGTTATCCAGATCCGGACTGGCGGCAGCCCTGATAGGTATATAAGCAAATGAGCTATAGCCGAAATAGATAAACGCGATACATAATAGCGCCAGGTTCAGCAATGGTTTCCTGTATTTCACACTGTACCATATGCCTGCTACCAACGCAGCAACTATTATCAGTAAAAAGAAGAGGGCGCCACTCCAGAAACCAAGTCCCAGGGAGTTCACAAAAAACAAGTCGAAATAGGCTGCGATCTTAACAGTGTAACCCCGTATACCGTATTGTACAAACACCAGTATAAATATACCAACCAGCACAGCGATAAATGCATTACGAACGGTAACACTTTTACCTCTGCGGAAATAATATACAAGCGCTATCGCAGGTATCGTCAATAAATTAAGCAGGTGAATACCTATCGAAAGTCCGATCACATAAGCGATAAATAATATCCATCTATCGGCGCCTGGCTCGTCGGCATGGGCATCCCATTTTAGTATCGCCCAGAATACGATGGCAGTACAAAGCGACGACAATGCAAAAACGATTGTCTCCACAGCTGAAAACCAAAAGGTATCGGTAAAGGTAAATGCCAGTGCGCCTACCAAACCGGCTCCCATAATTAATAGCATGCGTGACTGGTCTACAGCTTCACCATTTTTGTTCAGCATTTTACGCGCCAGTGCGGTAATAGTCCAAAACAAAAACATGATGGTAGCGCCGCTGGCCAGGGCCGAGCCCATATTAGTAAAATAAGGCACCTTGGCGTTATTACCAAATGATAGCAGCGAAAAAGCCTTGCCCAGCATGGCAAACATTGGGTAGCCTGGCTGGTGCGCCACCTGCATACGGTATGCGCACGAAATAAACTCGCCGCAATCCCAAAAGCTAACAGATGGCTCTAAGGTTAAAATATAAGTGACCGACGCGATAACAAAGCAAAGCCAGCCTAATAGATTATTAATTTTTTTGTACTCCATAGAGGATAAGTAATGGTTTTATCGAAGGGTAAATATCAAAGATTTTTAACACTTATTCGTAAAAAACTACCGCGGCTTAACAACTTTTAACAATTTTAAGCGTTTGGGCACTTTTACAGGCCGCAAAAATAATCTATTAAAACCTACCCCCAAGTACACCACGACCTTTTTGTTGCGTTCGCTTTAGTATGTGTACGAACATATCGAACAGGCCCGAACATGGCCCGAACGCGCCCGAACAACCCCGAACAGCCCTGAACGCGCCAAAACCCGGCAAATTTGTTATTCGATTCATCACTTAAGAAGCATTATTTCGTTTTGCCACAGTATGACGCTTGCGGAAGCGGGGTAATTGTATATGGACGTTGTTAATAGTTCGCTCTCGCGATTCCGAAGATATGCGTACAAACAACAGGCGCGCTTGGTTGGTCCAGAATATTTTCCGCTATTTCGTTCCCCGCACTTTTTACATTTATGATTCTTAAAAGAAACAATATTAAAACAAGTGGAATAAAGAACGCTATATGATAGTCTTGAATTAAACTAGAGATTACCAAAAAGAAAATTAGAGATATTTCCCGCCACGAAGATTCATAAAAATGAAAGTTTACGCTGGTGCCCTCCTTTTCAGGACTAATTATAAACTTCCCGCCGTCCACTCTACCAAAATACTCACCCCTTGTAGTAAGTAACCAAAATTTATTTCTAAATGCTATACTATTTTCGGATATATCAATTATTCTATATCCATGTTTATCTAATTCAGAAATTATCCTTTTGAGAGTGATTTCCTGATTAATTTCCGTTTTCTGTGAAAGATGATATTTAATCTTCATCACTGATTATATACTAATTCTGAATTGAGTGTTTACAACTTTCATGCTTCCGCAAACGTCATACGAGCCCCCCTGCTACCGCAAGCGTCCCGCTTGTGGACTATCGCCAAATCAAATTTTTATTTCCCCACAATTAACGCTTATTTTGTTGCAATGCAAAATACCGCCTTTTTACCGCTGAAAAAATTAACCTTATTGCTGGCAATCATCCTGTCTTCGGTGCAATTGAGCCGGGCGCAGGCGGTTTATCTGCCGTTGGGTTACCAGCTCGATCAAAAGTTTAATTCGACGTTGTATTCTACCGGCACTTCTTTACATACATCACTGCGGCCGTATTTGGTCGACAGCGCGCTTACGCCAACATACAGCGCCATCATGCAGCGTGGCGTCGATAGCAGCCGCAAATCCTGGGTATTCCGCAAGCTATTGAACGAACATTTGTTCGACGAAAAAACTAAAGAATATACTTTCTTCGGCGACTACCTGCCCGACCTGCAATTGGGGCACGACTTTTTAGGCAAAAAAACCACATACCTTAATACACGCGGCTACCAGTTTGGCGGTACCGTCGGTGATAAATTCTATTTTTATACCAGCGGGTACGAAAACCAGGGCAAATTCCCGAATTACCTTACCGATTATATCAATAAAATCAACTTCGTTCCCGGGCAGGCATTCAACCACTCTCCGGGCGCCACATCGGCCGACTGGGCGTATGTCACTGCCACAATTTCGTATACGCCTATTAAACAGCTGAACATAACCCTCGGCGAGGATAAAACATTTATTGGTGACGGCTACCGGTCGCTGTTGTTGTCGGATTTTGCAGCCAACTACCCGTTATTACGCTTAACAGCCAACCTGGGCAGGGTGCAGTATATGATGATGTGGGCTTATCTTCAGGATCAAACGGCCAAACAATTTGATTCGTTCGGAAATAACAGGCGCAAATGGGCGGCTTTCCACTATCTCGACTGGAATGTAACCAACCGGTTTTCGTTAGGATTTTTTAACGCGCTTATTGCCGAAGAAGCGAACGATCAGGGGCAGTTTCATGGTTTTGATGCAAACTATATTAACCCGCTCATATACACCAACTCCCTGGCCCCTTCTTCGCAGCCCGATAATATCCTGGCAGGCTTTACAGCGAAATATAAAATATTTGACAAAACCGCTCTTTACGGGCAGCTGTTACTGGACCGCTTTAACGCCGGCGATTTCTTTTCAAACGGCAATACCAATAATACCAATGGCGTGCAGTTGGGTATCCGCGGCGCCGACCTATTCGCTTTAAAAAATCTTAATTTCCTTTTTGAGTACAATACCGTTAAGCCATATACCTACCAAAGCAGCCAGGCAATAACCAACTATACCGAATACAGCGAACCTTTGGGCGATCCGCTTGGCGCGAATTTCAGGGAGCTTATCGGGATATTAAACTACTCCATTGGCAGGTTTGATTTTATGGGGCAGCTCAATTACGCAAAATACGGTATTGACCCGGTCAATTCAAATTATGGCCGCGACCTTACCCAACCATTTACGCCAACTGTTAATGCCACTTCCGTGGGACAAGGCATTCCAACCCATTTGTATTACGGAGAGGGAACTGTTTCATTATTGGTTAATCCGAAGTATAACTTACGCCTCGAACTTGGTGGCCTGCTGCGCGACGAAAGCAACGGTTTAGCAAGTAAAAAAACAGGCCTTATCACTTTCGGCCTCCGCAGCACATTCCGGAGTTTGTATCATGATTTTTAAGTGACCTATCCGTAAGCGCTAAAAATTAAAATTCAAAATAAAAAAAAGTGGGTGTCATGGTGAGCTCCGTCGAACCACGGCGCGTAAGGCTGACTAATGTTTATTAGGAGAATAATTACGTGGGGTGCAACATGTACGGCCTTTGCCCGCTATGGTTCGACGGAGCTCACTCTGACACCCTATTTAAATCCTTATTAGCGGATAGACAACTTAATAGCTTCACATCTGACTTCCGGCTTCCGTCTGCTCCTTACCTCGACAGATGTACGGTACGCCCAAACACGCCGCCGGGCGTAATGACCCTCGGTGCTGCTATCAAAAGCTCGTGTGTGGTAAGCTTATTGATCGAGCTTGTTTCAGGCACGCCGTTCAGTATAGCGCCAAAATCCTCAATGATCATTGACGTATTGGAAACAAGCTTATAACTTAAGGTATCCAAAACCGGCCCCTCTTTGGTATATGCGAAGCCGTCGTTCCTAAAATCAAAATAATCCCCGGCAACACCGGTGTAATTCACCGGGTGATTGTTAGCGCCGACACCCACGTACGTCGAATCGCTCAAAATGATCCATTTACCAAGTATTGAAGCTTGCACCGGCTGCTTTTTGCAAGCGTTTAAAAACAGCATCAGGCTCACTGGTATCAACAATGTGTATTTTGCTTTCATCTTATAGTGATTTAAACGACTTATCGGCTAATACGAAACAAACCGCTATAATGCTACAATAAATTAAGCCTTATCTACTTTACGTTAAATTCCTGGTTAGTAAATGGCGGTGTTTCGGGTACTTTGATCACATTGAATTGGTGATTGGTACTGCGGTGGCAGTTGTTGCAGCTATTGGTTAAAAGCCGAAAGCTTGTTTCAAACTGTTTTAAACTCTTAGCCTTAATGGCATTATTAACACTGTCAAGCGCCGGGTACAAAATAGGCAGTGATTTTATTTCGGGCCGATCTGTACAATATTTTCTTATATCCTCAATGGTTTCTTTTATCTCGCCAGCCTCGAATTCGGCAAGTGCCCAGTTTTGGCTTCGGCCTGCAAACCAAATTTTCGCGTGGTGTATTTGTATCCCCATCATAAATTCACCCAGCCCCGGCCTGTATGCCTGCTCCAGTTGCGCGTTTAAACTATCTACCCGCTTCTGCAAGGCATGTTGCCGCGCCTGGTTGGTGCAGGCGGTAAAAACCAGCGGCACTAATATGAAGACTACCCCGCAAACGGCCAAAGCTTTATTTCGCATACCCTATCGTTTTATACTATAAATATCAAATTTATCAATGGCATATGAATGGTTTCAGCCCATAAAAAAAGGCGGATACTAAATCCGCCTTTCCCTAATTTGTCAATTAAATTGCAATATTATGTATTCTGTTCGCCTTCTACCTTTCGCTTGCTGCTCTCAAGGTGCTTTAAAATTTTGGCTTCCAGGTAAAAGATGATTTCTTCGGCAATATTTTTTGACTGGTCGCCTACGCGTTCAAGTTTCCGTATAATCGAAAGCATATAAAGCGCCTCGGGCAGGTTGTTCATGTCGGCCTTTATTAAATCGGCTATCGTGTTTGGAGCATTCAGGTTAATGGTATCCAATACCTCGTCCCTTTTAAATATGCTTCGTGCAAGCACAGTATCCTCTTTCTCAAAAGCGGTACGTGTGTCTATCAAAATATTAACAGCCTCATCGTACATGCTTAATATCGAAACACTTTCCAGCAATTTCACGTCGAAATTCACCGACGACTCCACCACGTAATGTGCAATGCCTGCAGCGATGTCGCCAATCCGCTCCAGGTTGGTATTAATTTTCAGCGCTGCCAGTAAAAATCGCAAGTCAACCGCTACCGGGCAAAACAACGCGAAAATATTTTCGCAATCCCGGTCGATCTTTAACTCAAACGAGTTTACCCGTTTCTCTTTAATCAAAACCTCCCGGGCCAAATCCTTGTCAAATTGCACCATGGCATCTTTCGCCTTGTTCAATTGCGACTGGACCAATATCCACATGCTTATCAATTCCTTTTTAAGCGCGCTAATTTCATTTTCTAATGGTGTCATTTTGTTTTAATGTTAAGTTAAATCAGGAGAGCGAAAAGCTGAAAGTTGAAAGTTGAAAGCCAAAAAAAGCTTTATGCTTTCTGCTTTTGGCTTTCAGCTTAACTAAACCTTCCAGTTATATAATTTTGTGTACGTTTATCCTTCGGCGCGGTAAACATTTGTTTGGTATTGTCAAACTCCACCAGTTCGCCCAGGTAAAAAAATGCCGTTTTATCGCTTACGCGGGCAGCCTGCTGCATATTATGTGTTACAATAATCAGCGTATAATTGGCTTTCAATTCATGAAACAATGCTTCAATGCTCGACGTGGAGATCGGATCGAGCGCCGATGTCGGCTCATCAAATAAAATAACCTCGGGTTCCATGGCAATGGCGCGTGCTATACACAAGCGCTGCTGTTGTCCGCCCGAAAGGAAAGTGCCCTTTTTATGCAACGAATCCTTTACCTCGTTCCATAATGCGGCTGATGTTAATGATTTCTCGACAATGTGGTCCATTTCGGCTTTAGGCATTTTAAGGCCGTTTAACTTATAGCCCGCCACCACGTTATCATAAATACTCAGATTCGGGAACGGGTTTGGCCGCTGAAAAACCATACCGATTTTATAACGAACATAAATAGGGTTCATGGTATAAACATCATCGGCGTAAAGCTTTAATGAACCCTCGGTGGATGCACCGGGTATTAATTCGTGCATGCGGTTAATACAGCGTAAAAAGGTAGTTTTTCCGCAGCCCGACGGGCCCATAACAGCTATAACCTGGTTCTTTTCTACTTTTATCGAAACATCCTTTACGGCGTGATTATCCCCAAACCAGGCATTAAAATTCGAGGCGCTTATAACTGAATGTTCCATTTTCGTGTAATCAATTTGGTAATTATGTTTAATAATAATACAAACATTAATAAAATAAATGAGGCGCCCCACGCCAGGTTGTGCCATTCGTCGTAGGGGCTGGTTGCATAATTAAATATCAGCAAAGGTAAACTTTGTATTGGTTTTGTAATAGCAGCCGATAAATAGGGATTACCGAATGCAGTAAATAATAATGGGGCGGTTTCGCCAACGATACGGGCTACCGAAAGCATAATACCGGATAAAATACCGGCAAAACCACAGGGTACTATAACTTTTAAAATAACCCGGTGATAGGGTACCCCCAATGAAAGCGCTGCTTCTTTAAGTGAGTCGGGTAATAATTTAAGCGTTTGTTCGGTCGACCGGATAACAATCGGCAACATCATAATTGCCAGCGCAATACTGCCGGACAATGCCGAAAATGTTCCAAGCGGTTTAACAACCCAGAAATATACCACCATACCCACAACTATTGAGGGCACCCCCTGCAGTATATCAACACATAAACCGGCATAATAAGCGAGCTTGGTGGTTGCATTCTCGCTCAGGTAAATTCCTGCAAGTATGCCAATCGGGATGGCAATGGCCGACGAAAGCGCAACAATAATAATACTGCCTAAAAGCGCATTGCTGATACCGCCCCCTGTTTCGCCTACCGGTGCAGCTACATGGGTTAAAAAATGCCAGTTCACCTGCGTAACGCCTTGCTTTATAATGTAAAGCAAAACGATAATTAACGGGAGGGTGATCACAAAGGCTAAAAAAACAATAATTGATTTAAATACTATGCTTTTGGTGTTTCTTATCTTTAATCTTGCATCCATCGTAATTAATTATTAGTGTATCTGGTAATGATCTTTTTACCGATCAGATTGATGATCACAGTAACAACAAACAATACCAGTCCCAGTTCAATAAGCGCCGATAGGTAAACGGTATGGTCGGCCTCGATAAATTCGTTGGCGATAACGCTGGCCATGGTATTCCCGGGGCCAAAAAACGCGTCCTTTAACGAATGGGCTATCGCACTAGTATTGCCTATCAGCATAGCTACGGCCATAGTTTCGCCTAGTGCACGGCCTAGCGACAACAAGATACCCGCAAATAACCCGGAACGCGTGTAAGGCAAAATTACGCTGCGAATCACTTCAAAGCGAGTGGCGCCGAGCGCATAAGCGCCTTCTTTTAAGGGGGAAGGGACCATGCGGATCAGCGATGTGCCTAATGATGCCGCGTATGGGATGATCATTACAGCAAGTACAAGCGACGATGTAAATACGCCCACGCCAAACGGCGCAACGCCAATTTTAGATTCGAACGAACGGACAAGGGGCACCAAAACAGACAAGCCCCAGAAACCGTAAATAACCGACGGTACGGCTGCAATCAATTCAATGGTATTCTTCAGCAAATTTGACAGCCAGCCCGTCGGGTTATACTCGCCCAGGTAAATAGCTATCGCGTATGAAAAAGGTATCGAAATGATAAGTGCTGTAAACGAAGTAAGTATAGTACCCATTAAAAAAGGGTATGCGCCGTAAATGTTGTTAACCGGGTCCCATACCTTTCCCCACAAATACTTTATTCCAAGCGATTTTATTGACGGTAACGATTGAATGATAAGCGTTATAAGAATACCTATAACCAATACCAGTAAAATTCCGCTCATTATCCAAAGCACACGCTTAAAAATGGTTTCCCATCGCTGTTGGCTGTACGAAAGGTCTAATCTTTTATGTTTCACTAATTGAGTTTTGTTATTCAACACAAATACCAGCCCCCTGTTTGACGGAAGCTGGTAATTGTTTTATTATTTAAGAACTTATAAACGGGTCATTCAATAATTAACCGTTATAATATTGCTTTCCCACCATAAGTGGCTGATTTTAAAAGCTTCTCAGCTACCTTTTGAGCTGATTTTGAAAGCGGTGCATAATTTAAAGGCTCACAATTTTTCTGTCCTTGGTGGATGTTATACCACATTAACTGAAGTAACATTTTTGCCCTTGCTGCTGAACGGTCGCTGTATTTTTGATCTTTGTAGATCAAAGCCCATGTAAAGCTTGTAATAGGATAACCTTTAGGGTTGTCGGTATTAGTTAACGATACTTCGGCGTTTGCAGGCAGCTCAACATTGCTTGATGCTGTAGTGCTGGCAAGCGTTGGCGTAATAAATTTACCCGACTTGTTTTGGATAGATGCGTAAGCGATTTTGTTTTGTATAGCATAAGCAAGCTCGTTATAACCAATGGCGCCCGGGGTTTGTTTAACCAAACCGGCAACACCTTCGTTACCCTTGCCGCCTAAACCTGCAGGCCAGTTAACCGCGCCGGCTTTGCCTACCTTTTTAGCCCACTCTTCGTTTACTTTGGTCAGATAATCGGTAAAGATATATGAAGTACCGCTGCCGTCCGAACGGTGTACAACCACAATTGGCACGTTAGGTATTTTCACGCCTTTGTTTGCAGCAGCAATTTCGGGGCTGCTCCAGTTGGTGATCTTACCTAAATAGATATCGGCCAGGTCTTTACCTGTTAGTTTTAAAACACCGTTAAAGCCGGGGATATTGTATGTAACAACCACAGCACCTGATGCCATTGGGATATGTAAAACCGGTACGCCGATTTTTTTTGCCTGCTCAGCGTTCAATGGAGCATCTGATCCACCAAAGTCAACCGTTTTATTGGTCAGTTGCAATATACCGCCGCCTGAGCCAATTGACTGGTAATTAACCTTTACATCGTTTGTTTTTCCGTATTCAGCAAATATTTTTGAGAACAATGGGTATACAAATGTACTTCCGGCGCCTAATAGGGTATTATCCTGAGCTGAGGCCGATAAGGCTAACGAGCTTGCAGCCAAAGCTACGATCGCAAATTTTAAACTTTTAACTACTTTCATTTTTTTGTTTTTATTGTTTAAATAAACCAGGTATTATTTACCAAAAGTGTAGTAGAAGGTAAACCGGTAAACCAACGTGTGATCATTATGAAAATAACCAGGGGTTAACGGGTCTCTTTGATCTTTGTAATATACAGACCAGAAGTTTGGCATGAAGTGCACGTTTTTGGTTGGGTTATAATCTAAACCAGCTGTATAAAACTGCTCTTTGTAACTTGGGTTATATGAACCGTAATTGGTGTTAACTGTATAAGAGTCAGCAGTGATATAGTTAGTGCTTGGGTTATAGGTATCGTACCGTGCGAAGTAGTTTAAGTTCTTAGCGATATTACCTTTTACCCAAATTGATAATCCGTTAACGGTAACATCTTCAGGTGACTTAGTTGCAGTATTGGTTACACCACTGGCTATGCTCTGCGTGTATGCTTCAACACCAATTGTTATAGGTTTTGTGTTATATGACACAAATACTTTAAACATGTTATGCTCCTGGCCTGGGATTGTTGCAGTAGCGGCAGCGGTTTTAGCGTAGTCACCATAGAAATCCACATATAATTTCTGATCGAAAAATTTCGCCCAAAGATCTCCGTAAAATATTTTGTAGAAACCAGTATTTGCATTAGCAGCTGATAATAAGCTGGCAGTGCTGTTGTTACCTACCATTAACACATAACCATAATTTTTGGTTGATGGGTCAAATGTTCCCTGTAAAGCAGCGCCAACATCATAAGAGTTGTTTTTATGGAAGTCGGTTATTGTTTTCTCGATTGAACGGTAACCCCATGTTGCCTCCGATAAGCTAACCGGTGCGTTTGTACCAGGCTCATTCAACGCGAAACCAGGTGTGCTCATTTCACCGATAACAAAGTCAGTTCCAGCCCAAAGATCTCTCACCCTAATGTTAAAGTTCTTAATCCAGAATGCCATTTTACCGTCTACAAGGTTATCGCCATTTTGGATAGAAGTAGTTCCACTCACGCCTGTGTTAGCATTTGGCTCACTTGCCAGCAACATCTCAGCTTTGAACTTCTTTGTGATATCATAATCATATCCTAAGTAAACGCGGCGAAACTGGAAAGCGTTTCTGTACTGAGGAACACCATTGTACATGGTTTCAGGACCTCTGTTACCTAAGTCAGCATGCGCGTTATAGTAAAAATCGCCGAAAGCATAACCCCATACTCTTCTTTGAGGTTTCCATGCAGTATCCGGATCAGCAGCTTTTGTTGCCATTTTTACCGCAGCTTTTGGTTCAGCTGTTGCTGTAGTTGTTGTTTCAGCAGTTGCAACGGCGGTTGTGCCGGCAGCTTCTGTCGAAGTTGTATTCGTCAGTGAGGTTGTTTGCGCATTAACAGCAAAACTCGTAACCGTTAAAACGATCATCAAGGCTGCACCAATAAATTTCGTAAACATTTTTTTCATTTCTATCAAGGTTAAATTATTTTGCTCCAAAGGTGCAGCCTCTGCATTACCCCAATGTTAAGAGATGATTAAACTTTAATGATATTATGTAAATGTTACCGTGGCCGTAAATCGGTGTTAAATCCAGTCAAAAAACAACCACTGGCAAGCATTTAATTGATAATTACCTTAAAATAAGCATATTAACCCTATAATTCTATTACTCCTAATTGATAACACTAATTTAACATTGACTTTAATTTCGTTCATACAGTGTTAACATTGGTGGTATTTTAGCTATGAAACACGCCAAAACCGGTTGAGAAGGAGATTTACCGGTAATGTTTGCAGGCAAATAGCAAACGAGATTAGCCCCATCAGTCGCTTAGTGCTATTATTAAGGGAATGGGAATTAAAAATTACCCGGCTTTTTGGGAAGCAGCAAAGCCACGTTCCTTGAGATCGTTGATTTCGATTTCATATGCCCGCATCCGGGCATGCAAAATATCCAGTTCGGTACGCATCATCTGAATTTCGGTGATGAGTTTAGCGGATTCGGGCTTGTTTATCTTCTTTTCGCCGGTACCGAGAATGAGCCATTCGGGAGAATATTTGAGCTGGAAACAAAGTTTACGGATAAGATAATAGCTAACGTCCTGTTTTTTGTTGATCACTTTACTAATGAAACCCTGATCAACGCCAATAAGGCCGGCTAAAGCCAATTGGCCGCCATGCTCCTTCACTATTACCTTTAACCGTTTTATTAATGCTTCGTCCGACATTTGATTGCAATAATAAACAAAGTAGTGCAATAGTCAATAGTTAATTGATAACAGCCTCGCACAGTGAAACTATACGGTATTCAATCGCTTTTCGTAACAATAAAAACGCAAGTTCGGCCTGAATCCGAGGCCAATTTCGCCGGCAAACCGGTAGCCTAATTTCGGGAAAAGCCGCTGTGTGGCCGCATTTTTGGTATTGGTATCAATACGTAACACATCAATGCCGCGTTTTACTGCTTCGCGCTCAGCTTGCATCAGCAAAGTTGCAGCAACGCCCCCGCCCCTGTATTTGGGACTTACCGCAAGCCTGTGCGTCACAATAGCGGTTTCGGTAATATCCCAGCCGACTTCAGCATATTCGGCGTCCTGGTCGGTGGTAATGGCGGCAACGCCTGCAATTACACCGCCCACGTCGGCAACCCATAGTTGTTTTAAGGCAATATCCTTCTCAAATACTTCAATGTTTGGATAAGTGTTGTCCCATTGAAAATTGCCGGCGGCAATCATCTGAGGTACTACTTCATTTATGAGTTGCATAATAGCCGGAACATCATTTAAAACAGCGGGGCGGATAAGCATAACAATTGTTTCTGCGAAAATAGTTCAATTCTGCATTCAAAAAAACCATTTGCATTGCTCAAATAAAATGATTTACTTTGATATGCAAAGTACTTTTAATAATTAAAATCATGAACAGGTATATTCTCATTTTTAAAAACTGGCTGCCCTATGCCGCCATTATTACGTTGCTATGCGGGATAATTTATATCGTAACGCAGCAAAATTTCAGGATGACGGCAAACGATCCGCAATACCAGCTGGTGGAAGATGGCGCCGCGGCCATAGACAAGGCCGCAGATGCCAGGTCGGTCATCAACTCGACATCAACGGTCGAGATATCGAAAAGCCTGGCCCCTTTTATGGTGATTTACGATGCATCCGGAAAATTCATCGCATCAAATGGCAACCTGTATGGCAAAGCGTTGACGATACCCAAAGGTGTATTAGATTACATTGAAAAAAATGGCGCGGATGCCGCTACCTGGCAGCCGATGCCCGGCGTACGTTTGGCGATGGTTGGAATGAGATCGGGTGCCGGCAAGATTGTGATAGCCGGCCGGTCGCTCCGTAAAGTCGAAGAGCGGATTAGCATACTCGGCGAACAGGTTTTATTCGGATGGGTTTGCTCACTTATTGGATTACTGATCGTCGTGGCCTTCCTGGATTGGACGACTAAAAAATATATTTCTGTCTGATTCTTAACTCTCGGCACCGATATTTGAAATGTGCCCGTTAAAATAGGACAGCACCGTTTCATAGATCAGGCTGTCCTTACCTTTAACCCATCTTAACGGTATATTTATTTGGCGGCCATAATCCGATTCCCACTTCAGATCGATACGAAGCAAAGATGCGCTCCTGCCGGGAATCAGGCTGATGTTTTCGATATCCGCCCAGTTAACACTAATATCGCGTATATAGTCGTTGATACCATCCGCATCCAGCTCAAGAGCGATATCGCCTTTCAACGCAGGAACCAGCCGTTTAATGATCAGCACGGCCAGTAATGCCAGGAACAGTATGCCGGGTATGCCAAATATCGCCCAGTCAACCGCGTTGCCGGCCCTGGAAGCATTTGAGAATACCATCCACATAAAAACCAATAAAAGCAAAATAGTTCCCAAACTAAATTTCAGGCTGTAAGGATATCTCGTGGTTCCGGTCATGGAGATAAATATACCGAAATCCAAAAGGATGTTTAATTATAAAACGACCACGATACGCCGAACTTAAGCAAATGGTTCATTTGCGGGTACTTGTTCACGGTATAAAACCCTTTGCTTAACAATCCCTGATTGGCGTAATCATACATAACGAAAAGGTTGGTACGCTGCAATGTGGCTTTAAAAAACACTGTGGCTACCGGGTAGGATGAGAAGCTGACATTGGGCCCGTTATAAAACTGCCCCAGGCCGGTTGCATATGACGGCGCTACATATTGAGTATTGTACCGCACATCAAAACCCAGGTTTGAATATAACACGTTAAACAAAAACATTTTATAATACAAACTGGCATAATTATAAATTTGAGGTATCCGCAGGGTGGATTGATAATCAGTTTTTTCGTATACGATATAATCGTCAAAATGAAACCTGCGCCATGCTATACTCTTTCCAAAGCTCACTTTTAACAAGTTGATTGGCGCACCCAACTGAACCGGGTGAGCGTCAATACCCCCGGGCTGCGCAGCGAAGTATAAATAGTCGGTTATCAAAAAGTATTCTGCCTTAATATCCAGCTTTAACGGCGTGTTCAGGTAATTGAACGAAATACTGTTGGTTTTTTGATTACTGAATTTATTATGAAAAATGTAATGGTTAGATACCCAGTTGGTGTAAACCAATGGCGGTGTGCTACTTTGGGTATAGCCTTCCAATATTATTTTGCCGGCTTTTTGGCCACCGGCGAGTACCAGCTTGGCATCGTATAAAAAATCTCCGGCATCGCGCCCCTGGGCAATTTGCTGAAAATCACCTTCAAGCCCTATCCGGTCGCTGAACCGGTAACTCAATTTAGCTTTGAGCGTTATATCCTGGAATGACGCATTTTGGACCCGCACAGGCTGATTAACTTTGTTGCCATATTGATTTAACACCGTATCGCTAACAAACTGGTTGTAATGGTAATAGTCCTGCGACAAACCAAGGTCGAGCTTTACCTCGTTTTTCACAAAACTTACGGCTTTGCTCCTCAGATAAAAGCTGTAGGAGAACTCATTCTGCAAATGCTGCACCGTGAGCGAATCGCGGGAGTAATTCGAACTGTAATAATAATCCGGAAACACCTGGTAAATATCCTGGTCGTTTTGCTTAAAATTATACTTGTGCGTGTTGTAATTGAGGGTATAAGCGATCCGTTGCGTTGGCAGAATGTTCGAAGTGCCGGTAGCTTCCTTTTTCAGACTGTCAATCCTGCCGATATAGTAAAACTGTTTTAAATATATCCCGCCGCTTGTCCAGTTTTCGTAAGTATTCGGCAAACGCACCTGTTCGTCGTCACTGCTAAGGGGATTCTTCTCAACAAAAATAGTATCATTTGAAAGTATTGAACCCGTTTCCGGCGCTTTCAAGTTGTTATATATCACGTTAGCCAGTAAGTTATACCGTTTATTTTTCGACTCATACCAGCTAAACGCTGCCGCATTCACGTCGCTCACATTTTGTCCAAGCACGTTCCTGCTATAAAAGCCCCGCGAACCTATAAAATTCAGGTTAAAACCAATATTCAATCGTGGATTTACATTTTGCGTATGCAGCACCTTAAAAGATTGTTCAGTCACCCCGCCTGTAAACAACGATAATTGCGTATAGGGCACACGGGCTCGGTAGTAATTAACGTCCTGCGGATTAAACATATAGGCATCCAGTGTATGTAACCCTGCGTCGAACCCAATAGTATGGGTTGGTTCGTATAGCAGGTTCCTTTCCGCCAATCCCAGGTTTCCAAGGTGTATCTTCGGCGTACGGGGCTGATTCAGCGGACTATAGTTCTCAAAGTTATAAATGCCGGTATCCAACGGAAAAAGCTGCGTGCTGTCTTTTAAAAAGCGTTCACTGGTCACCCTTATAAATTTGGAAGTGAAAATAATGGTATCCCGTCTTCTATCCTGCTTTTTTCGCAGCGAATCCATTTGCTGATCTGCCGTTTGCGGCCTGGCATTAAACCGCCCGGTATCGCGCAAATTTGGCCGCAAAGGATTCTGTCCCGGCTGCCCGGGATAATTAGGGTTTGTCGGCGATTGCCCAAATACGAACTGTGCCCCAAACAGGAACAGTAACAAGCATATATATTTAAACTTTTCAGGCATCAAAAACCAGCTATCAATTCTTTAAGTATCAATGTCATTTTAGGCTCTGCCTCAGTAGCCACTTCCAATATTTCCTCAACAGAAACCGGGTTCAACACATCTGTAAAGCCTTCATCTGTAAGTACGGATATTGCAAATACCGGCAAACCCATGTGGTTTGCTACAATCACTTCGGGCACCGTGCTCATCCCTACGGCATCGCCGCCGATGATGCGCAAATAATTATATTCTGCCTTGGTTTCCAGGTTAGGCCCTGTTACCGCAACATAAACTCCTTTGTTGCATATAATATTGTTGGCTTTGGCAATCTCCATCGCTTTCGTTATCAGTTTTCGGCTGTACGGCTGACTCATGTCTGGAAAACGAGGCCCCAGCTCTGTATCGTTACGGCCAACAAGCGGGTTTTGCGGCTGCAGGTTAATGTGGTCTTCAATTACCATCAGGCTCCCTTTTTTAAAATCGGGGTTTAACGCGCCGCTGGCATTTGAAACAAAAAGCGTTTTGATGCCCAGCATTTTTATTACCCTGACGGGGAATGTGATTTGCTGCATGCTATAACCTTCATAATAATGCAACCGGCCCTGCATGGCAACAATTTTCTTTCCGGCAAGTTTGCCAAAAATCAATTTGCCCGAATGAAATTCAAGGGTTGAGATTGGGAAGTCGGGAATATTGGAATACATCAGCTGCTTTTCCACCTCCATTTCATTTACCAACCCGCCAAGTCCCGTACCCAATATAATACCTATCTCGGGCTCAAAATCGCCGATGCGGCTTTTAATATATGCTGTGGTCCTTTGTATGCTCTCTAACATATTCGGTAATTATTTGGTCGAACCGGGTCCCGCTTTTATTTAAAAATTCAACCGTGATTGGTAAAACATAAACAGGCAATTGGCTGGCTCCGGCTGCGGCCGGCCCAAACCAGGAATTATCTAAACGCTGTGCATCCTTTTCTGTTGTAACTATTATTTTTTTGGCAGATGTACAGGCATCAAATTCAGCCGCAAGTTTACTGATATTTTTTTTGGTAAACCGGTGGTGGTCGGGATATTTGTGATGAACAATATGTGTAGTATGTCGATTTATGTGCTGCATAAGCGGCAATGAATTCGCTATGCCTGTTAATAAAAACACTGTTGTATCGGCATCAATATCTACCGCGGCCGGGCGGCCGGTTATATCAAACAAACTATGATAAATTATTGACGTAAAAAACAACTGCTGATAAGGTAGCGGTTTAACCTTTTCCGCCAATTTCACCTGCTCATCCGGCGTGAGATGAGTCGGGCATTTACTGATAACGATCAACTGCGCCCGCCATCTGCCGCTGAACGGCTCGCGCATGTTACCCGCAGGCAATAACAAATGTACATCATCGATGCGGTTATAGTCGAACAGTAAAATACTAAGCCCCGGTTCAACCGCCCTGTGCTGATAGGCATCATCCATTAGGATAACATGATGGTTTCTCGCAAGCTTCGTTATTCCGTTCACTCTATCCTCACAAACCGCCACAGTAATATCCGGAAACTTTTGTTTAAACTGGGCGGGTTCGTCGCCTATTTGCTCCGCTATTGTGAATTGTGAGTTGTGGGTTATAAGTTGTGGGCTATCTATCTTCTTATCTGATACTTCCTTCTGACTTCCGGCTTCAAGAAACCCCTTCGTCTTTCGCCCGTATCCCCTGCTCAGGGTGGCCAGTTTATAATGATCTTTTAATAACCTGATCAGGTACTCCGTCATCGGGCTTTTACCCGCCCCCCCAACTTCGAGGTTTCCCACCGAAATGATCGGGATATTGAACCGGCGGCTCTTAAATATTCCCGAGTCAAAACACCAGTTGCGGACAATAACAACAAGGCCATAGATCAGTGAAAAAGGAAATAAAAGCCAGCGCAGGTACTTCATGTCGCCGTAAAGATAGGAAAACGTAGTTAGTTGAGTTATACAACCTTTTATCATATAGCGATGAGTCTGAAACCCATCACTATATGATATATACACAATCTCCTTTTAAGCCCCCTTCCTACTCGCTTTTCAAACTCTTAACCGGGTTTGCCAATGCAGCTTTGATGCTTTGGAAACTTACTGTGATCAATGTAATAGCTACCGCGCCAAAAGCTGTTCCTGCGAAAATCCACCAGGATAGTTTAGTGTGATAAATATAATGTTGCAGCCAGCCATGCATAAAATACCAGGCAACGGGTATGGCAATAAACAGCGATATCACCACTAATCGTACAAAGTCTTTTGATAATAGGCTCCACAGGCCTATAACTGTTGCACCCAATACTTTACGTACACCTATTTCCTTTGTACGCTGTTCGGCCATAAACGATGCCATGCCCGACAACCCCAGGCAGCTGATAAAAATGGCAAGTATAGTAAAGAAGTTGGCCAGCTTGCCGATCCTTTCTTCTTCGCCAAATTTTCGCGCATAATCTAAATCGACAAAACTGTATGTAAATGGCTGCGCGGGATTATATTTTTTAAAAACCGATTCAATTTTTGCTAATGCTTCGTGCGTGCTTTTCGCGGGATTTATTCGCACCTCCACAACAGGCTGGGCAGTAGCGTCACGTACAAAAACAGTTCGGTAAACCGGAGTATACGGCGACTGCATCAGCATGTCGGTCACCACGCCAATCACATGATACGTCCTTTTATCCCATTTTATAATTTCGCCCACCGGATGCTGCAGGCCCATAAACTTAGCTGCGGTTTCATTCAGTATCATCGCCGCCGAATCGGTAATAAACGCTCGCGAAAAGTCACGTCCTTCTTTGATGTGCCAGCCTATTGTTTTTCCGAAATCGTTGGAAACGAAAATAGCGCCAAAGTCTCCCTGTAAAGATGGATCCTTTCCTCTCCAATCAAAGCCATTATCAAATTCATTCACATAGGTGGGCGCGCCCGAGGTTTCAGCAATTTCCGACACCTCACCCGAATTTTTCAATTCATCACTTATCGCGTTTATGTTTTTATAGACATCGTCTGTTACCACCGGTATAGTTACCAGGCCATCGCGGTTGTAACCAACCGGCCGGTTCCTGGCAAATTGTATTTGCTGGAAAACCACTATCGTTCCGATAATTAAAATCGCCGAAACCGTAAACTGCATCACGACAAGAACCTCCCTCGGAAGCGTTGCCATGCGCCCGGCGCGAAAAGTTCCTTTCAATACTTTTACCGGCTGGAATGAGGATAAATATAATGCCGGATAGCTGCCTGCTATTACACCCGTAATAAAGGTGAATAATATACCCGAAACCCAAAATAACGGGTTAGTCCACAATACCTCCATTTTTTTATCAGCCACTTCATTGAAAAAAGGCAGGGCAAATATTACCAACACAATTGAAACGGCGAATGCGCATATAGCTACGACCATTGATTCGCTAAAGAACTGCCATATCAATTGGCTCCTTACCGAACCTACCGCCTTACGTATACCCACTTCTTTGGCTCGTTTTTCGGAGCGTGCTGTGCTTAAATTCATAAAATTAATGCAAGCCAGCAGCAACACAAAAAAACCGATGATGCCAAACAACCATACGAACTGAATTCTTCCGCCGGTATTTATACCGTTTTTAAACTCGGAATATAAATGCCACCTGGGCATTGGCTGCAAAAAAACAACCGGCTTAAATGCCGCGTCGGCCGCGGTAACCTTGTTCAATTTTACATTTCTTATTTTCGCCGAGACCTTGTCCATATCGGCGTTATCGGCTATTTGCACCAGGGTTTGAAAAGAATTGCTGCGCCACGGGTTGGATGTTTTTTCCGGCCAGTTATTGGCATCGATATACAACTTCCAGGGGGCTATAAACGTCAACCGGTTAAAATCTGAATTATAGGGCAAGTCGGCATATATCCCTTTTACTGTTACATTAAACTTATTATCGATTTTTACGAGCTTATTCATAGGGTCGCTATCGCCAAATAATGCTTTAGCAGTCGACGCAGAAAGTATGACCGAATGAATATCCTGCAATGCCGACCGTGTGCCTTTAAGCATGTTCAGCGACAGCATTTCAGTAACCTGCGGCTCGTAATAGTTGCCGCTTTTCGTGATCTTTTTTTCGCCGAACGCGAGGATATGGTCATTCGTCCAGGATGCCATTGAGATGTGCTTAAAATCACTGCCGTAACTTTTTTTCAGCTCATCCCCCATTAAATATGGCAACGAATATTGTGTCCCCGTTTCGCCATTAAATGTTTGATGCTGCATCACAGCGGCCAGCCGGTTATAGTGCTCAAAGGTTTTATTGAATGATAACTCATCCCATATCCACAAACCGATAAGCATGGCCACCGCCATCCCTACGGATAAACCGGTGATATTGATGAACGAATGCGCTTTGTTCTTTATCAGGTTTCGCCAGGCAATTTTCAGGTTGTTCTTTATCATGGTTGGTTTATTAGTTCAATTATCGATTAGTTCATTAGTTCAGGGGAACTCATCCTCCTTTTTAAAAGCCCTCTCCCTTGGAGAGGGTTGGGTGAAGCTTTATTCTGTTTTAAGGCTCCTCACCGGCTTCATCAATGCCGCTCTTATGGCCTGCGAGCTAACGGTTATCAGCGCAATGATTATAGCAATAACACCTGCCAGCGCAAACATCCACCAACTGAGCGGTATGCGATAAGCAAATGCCTGCAGCCACTTGTGCCCAAAATACCAGGCAAACGGGGTAGCGAAGATAAACGACACGACAATCAGCTTTAAAAAATCCATCGATAATAAGCCCACTATTCCCGAAATGCTTGCACCCAAAACCTTGCGGATACCAATCTCTTTGTTCCGCTGCTCGGCGCTGAAAGCAGCCAGCCCGAACAGGCCAAGACATGAAATGAGAATTGCTATAAGTGTAAATGAATTGATGATTTGCGATATTACAATTTCCCCCTCGTACTGTTTTTGAACTTCCGAATCAAGGAATGTGTATTCAAACGGAACCGACGGCATATCTTTCTTCCAGGTTTCGCCAATACTTTTCAGCAATGTTTTATAGTTGGTGCTGCTGGCGGATACGATCATACTTGTAAAATTGCCGGGGTTTTTATCATAAACCAGCATAAACGGACGAACATCCGCGTGCAGAGAGTTATAATTAAAATCCTTCATCACCCCTGCTACCGTTACAAAGGTGGCCGGGCCGTTATATTGCGTGTAAAGCCGCGCGCCCGGCGCGGTTTGCGCGTTAAGGTTCAGCCGTTTTGCGAGCGTTTGATTGATGAGCACCTTGCCCGAATCGCCGCGCATAAAATCGCGGCCGCTTACCAGTTTAATGCCGTTGGTTTTTACAAAATATTCATCGCAGGCAATATTCTGGGCGTCTACCGCTGTCGACATGTTACCGCCGGCCGGGTAAACGCCGTGGTCGTGCATTACAAACTGGCTCAGGTAATTGTCGGCGCTGGTAACAGCCTTTACGCCCGAAAGCTGTTTCAGGTCATTTGCCAGTGCAGGCATATTCGTTTGCGCATCGCTGGTATAAAAATTAAAAACCAGCTTTTGGTTTTTATCAAATCCAATATCTTTTGATTTGATGTAATTAAGCTGGCTGTAGATAATAATAATGCCTGTTATCATTACAATCGACAATACAAATTGAACCACTACCAGCGACTTGCGTATCCCCGCCGCCGAAATATGGCTGTTAAAGTTTCCTTTGATCACCTTTATCGCCTCGAAAGCCGATAAATAAAATGCAGGATAACTGCCGGCGACAAACCCGGTAACTAAAACCAGCCCGGTTAACATTAGCCATAAACGGTAATCGCCAAAAAATGTAAGGTGAATATCACTGTGGGTAATACCATTCAGATATGGCAGCATCACCCATAGTAACGGGATAGCTATGATCACCCCGATAAATGACAATAAAAATGATTCGCCAAGAAACTGTTTAACCAGGTCATATTTGCCCGCGCCGATAACTTTGCGTACGCCAACCTCTTTGGCACGTTTTGACGCCCGCGCGGTCGACAGGTTCATAAAGTTGATGCACGCGATAACCTGTATTAGCACCGCTATTAAAATCAGTATAAAAAGAAATGCCGGGTCGGCGGTTTTGGCAGGCTCCACATCAAACCCGCCGGTGGTATGTATTGACCGCAAGGGCTGTAAATGCAATTCTTTTTGCATACCGAGCTGTTTCATTTTATCGCCCGCATACTTTTTCAGGAAAGATGAAAATTTACTCTCCAAAGCCTTCGGATTGGCATCAGAGCGCAATACAATATATGAATATAAAAAATTATTTCCCGCCCATTCCGGGTCGTTAGCAATAGAATTCCCGGTATTGCCGCTCTTCATCGAAATGAACATATTACCCTCAAGATGCGATTTGCCCAGGCTTTGATCTACAACGCCCGTCACTTTAAAGTCGTGCTTGCCATATGCATCGTTGATGTTTATTAATTTACCCACCGCTTCATCCTGCCCGAATAGCTTTTTGGCAGTAGATTGCAGCAGTACAACCGAATATGGTTCGTCCAGCGCATGTGCGGCTTTGCCCTCAACAAAGTGATAGCCAAAAACGTCGAAGTAGGTAGAGTCGACATAAAAGGCGCCGGTTTCATAAAATGATTGTTCCTTGTAGCGCAGCAGGTGCTGTTTTGCGCCCAGCATATCCGTTTTAACAACGCGCACATAGTTTTGCACTTCCGGAAAATCCCTCTTTATAGTTGGTGCGATAGGCGGCGATGATGCCGCGCCATGGTGCTTATCACCAGTCAGCACCAGGTCGGTGGTTATGCGGTATATGTTATTAACGTTTTTATGATACTTATCATAGCTGTACTGTTGCTGTACATACAGCAAAATGTACAGGCAGCAAAGCGTCCCGGCGGCCAATCCAAAAATATTTATAAAACTAAATGTTTTATTCTTCAGCAAAAACCGGAGAGCGGTTTTCAGATAACTTTTTAACATATTGGTTTATTCGTTCATTGGTTCACTAGTTCATTGGTCGGTTTTAAAAAGCTTTAAGCTTTCCGCTTTGACCTTTCGGCTAAAGAGAGGCTAACAAAATGCCAAATTAGTATTTTATTAATAATCAACTATTTACATACCAACAAAAGAAGTTATTCCGTTCGGTTTCGATACAGTAGTTGTTCGGTTATGGATGTAGAGTATCCCGATGGTAGCTTATAGCGTCTTGATAAGCAAGCCAATAACAGCGGCAACACCAATTATTATTGGCTCGTTTATTTTTTTGATAAATAGCATACCCAATATTGCTGAAGTTGCAATAAGCGCTGTTGGAATATCAACTATCGATCGTATCCCGATAACAACAACCGAACCGGCAAGTGCCCCTATCACAGCTGCTGTAATACCTTCAACAAATGCTTTGATGCTTGCATTTTTGACGATTTTTTTAAACGATGGCGCCAGTATAACTGTAAATAAATAACATGGTAAAAAAGTGGCCAGCGCCGCCATACACGCCCCCGGGAAACCGGCTGTAAGGTAGCCGACAAACCCTACGGTAATAACCACAGGGCCGGGCGTTATCATGGCTACCGCAACAGCGTCAACAAACTGCTGCTCGGTTAACCAGCCAAATTCATTTACCACGCCGCCATGCAAAAACGGTACAATAGCCAGGCCGCTACCGAAAACAAACGTGCCGGCTTTCAAAAAAAACCAGGCGATCTGCAGCAGCGTTTTCCCGTTATAATCCCAGAATCCGATATTCAGAAAAATGATGGCGGCTGTGGCGGCGGGCGCTTTTTTTAACCACTCGGGCGGCGCCTTTATGAGCATATATAAAATACCGCAGGCAACAAATAGAAAAATTTCTTCCCGCTCTGTAATTACGGTCGTTACAATGGCAGTAAAATAAAAAAGCCATAGCAGCCATTTAGACTTTATCGCGCTCCACTCCATTTTGCCAACCGACTTAATGGTAAGCTTATAGGCGCTTATCGCGATAATTCCTATAACCGCAGCACCCACACCGTAAAATACGGCCTGCATCCAGGGGAGGCCGCCATAAAGTTTATAGGCCATCCCAAGCAGCACCACCATAACAAACGAAGGCAAAACAAAGGCTAAACCGGCAAGCGTAGCACCAATCAGGCCATAATGCACAAAGCCAATGTAAATACCCAGTTGTGCTGCCAGCGGGCCGGGCGCTAACTGTGCCAGGGTGAGGCCTTCTTTGTACTCCTCTTCCGTTATCCATCCTTTATTCTCCACCAGGTCGCGGTGCATATAGCCAACCAGCGCTACCGGGCCGCCGAAACCCCAGATGCCTAACTTCAGGAAATAAGTTATAAGCTCCGTCCTGGTATAAGCAGGTACCCGAACAACGTCCTCCATAGTTACCTATATATTTTGCTTACATGTGGTGCATCGGCTCGCCGGCCTTCCCTAATTCGTTTAAGGCAGCCCTGAAACCCTGGGCAAGCGTAGCGGCCGGCCCGCGCCCGTAATAATGCAGGAAGATCATATGCGGGCTATCCATCAGCATATGATTATGCACGGCCACTACCTCCAGATTATGTTTACGCAGCGCGCTGATTACGCTGTTCACCTCGCTTTGCAGCATGGCAATATCTCCAGCAATATGGGCATCATCTTGTTTTCCCGCGAAAGCGGCCCAACTGTTCAACCCGATATTCGTGGTCATCTCAACACCCATCGCTGTTACTTTCAGGTCCGCGCGGCCAATCGTATATTTATAGGTCGGGCCATTCACTGTTCCGGTATTTTTAACAATGGCGTCAAGGGCCGGTAAATCAAAATTTTCCTTTCCGGTCATTGCGGGTGGTGAGCTTGGGGCTGGCTGGTTTGCGGGAAACAGCTTACTATCCCGTATTGTATTTGCATATTTTTTTGCCAGCTCCGCAACGCTGCCCATACCATGTATGTGCATAAAAAACATCCTCGGCTCTTCATAAAAAAAGTGGTTATGTATGGCAGCTATTTCCAGCCCGTTGGCATGCGCGGCGGATATCAGCGCATTCACCTCCCCCTGCTGTAAAACATTGTCGCTCATTAACATTGCCGATTTGCCATCTATTGTTTTTTTGAACGACACCCAGCCGCCAAACCCAAATGAAATCGGCACAGGCTCGCCCTTTATCGTAACTTTCAAATCGTTGCGCGGTATGGGTGTGGTGTGTAAAGACTCTGCTTCTTTGTACGAACCTTTTTTGCCAAGCGCGGCTTCTATTTGCGCGATTTCTTCAGTCGTCAGCCCTGGCGTTTTGCCCGGCGGCGTCATGGCCTGTAAACTATTTAAAGGTAAAAGTAACGAGGTGCCAAGCAAAGCCGTAGCTTGCAGTGCCTGGCGGCGGCTTAAATTCGGTGTTTTCATGTCGATGGTTTATGTGATTTGCGTATCCGTAACAAACTGCGTACATCTGTTTTCAGTATTGAAGATACGGAAGAAAATTAAAAACGTTGGGTTCAGTCGTTATTAATTTACGTTCAATGCTTTAGCACTATAAAACAAGAATTTATGATTATCCAAACCGTTTTATACCTTAGATAATTAAACCTGTCCCGAAATATGAAATATAAACTGTTACTTTTCCTTGTACTCGCCGTTTCGGTAGCTTCGGCACAGACCGACAGAAAGTTAACCTCCAGATTAAACGATCTTGTAAAAGGCTTCAACGGCCAGGTTGGCATTTATGTGCACAACCTTAAAACGGGCAAAACCGCCGCTATCAACGCCGACACGCTTTTCCCCACCGCCAGCATGATCAAAGTAAGCATCCAGTGCGGGTTGATGGACAAAATTGAAAAAGGCGAAATGCGCTACAATCAAAAACTGGTTTACCGCGATTCATTATTATATAAAGGGGAGGATATTTTAGGATCATTTAAAGATAAAGACACCATTGAAGTAAGCAAGGTTGCCCTGCTGATGATAACCATGAGCGACAACACCGCCAGTGTGTGGCTGCAAAAGCTGGTGGGCGGCCTGTACATCAATAACTGGCTGGAACAAAACGGCTTTAAAGTGCTGCGGGTAAACTCACGTGTGCCAGGCCGCGAGGCGATATGGCGGCGGTATGGCTGGGGCGTAACCACACCTTACGAAATGTGCCGCCTGTTTACGATGATCCGCGAAGGACAAGCGGTAAGCCCGGCGGCCAGTCAGCGGATGTACCGCAATATGGGCCGCATATTTTGGGATGATAAAGCCATTTCGCAAATACCGCCCTACATTCAAACCGCATCCAAACAGGGCGCGCTGGATGAATCAAAATCAGAAACCGTAATGGTAAACGCCCCGCACGGCGACTACGTATTTTCCATCATCACCAACCACAATAAGGACCAGCGCTGGGTGGCCGATAATGAAGCTAATATTCTTATACGCAAGGTTTCGGCATTTTTATGGCACTATTACGAGCCGAAAAGCGACTGGAAACCCGCTGAGGGGATTGATAAGTATATGCTGAATGAATAGCACCGACGATATAAACCTGTAAATGAAAAAACCTATTTGCCTGTTCACGATCATCCTGTTGGTTTTAACGCGTGCCTTTGCTCAAACCGAAACCGACGGTCGTTACTTCACTTCCTTCGACACCACTAAAATCTACTACGAAGTAAAAGGAACCGGTTATCCGATAATATTGGTTCATGGTTTTTCAGGTACGGGGCAAGGCTGGAAAAATTGCGCAGTCTACAATGATCTGCTAAACGACGGTTACCAGGTAATTTTAATTGATCAGCGCGGCAATGGCCATTCAGATAAACCGCACAACGAAATGGCTTACGCGCATGATGCCGAAGCGAAGGACATTATGGGGCTCATCAGCTATCTTAAAATAAAACAGTACGATGCAGTCGGTTATTCTCGCGGGTCGATCATTACTTCAAGATTGCTGGTACTGGATAAGCGGCTGAAACGGGCTGTTATGGGCGGCATGGGCGACGCTTACACCAACCCCGACTGGCCCCGCCGGGTGCACGCTTACCGCGCGCTCATGGGCGACACGACATTGCATGACGTGGACGACATGGTAAAATACATCCACAGCCAGCATTTTGATGAACTTGCGCTTGCTTACCAGCAAAAATATCAGCCTTCAACCAGCGCAAAGGAACTGTCGATAGTTCGTAACCCGGTTCTGATCATCCGCGGTACCGAAGACAAGGAAAACGGCTCCGAAACCGGGCTAAAGAAATTGATACCGCAATCGAAGCTCGCATATGTGCCCGGCAATCATAACACCGCTATCCGAAACCAGGAATTTGCTATGGCGGTGTTGAATTTTTTGCGCTAAGCACTCATAAAATCCCGAAATTAATTTTTGGCTTGTTATTTGTATATATACCTGTATATCACAAACTGTAAAAATATTTTATGAAAAACTTAATAATTTCAGCCGGTATCATGTTAGCAACTTTTGCTGCAGCCGGTAACGTACAAGCACAGGAACATCACAAATTAAGCGACCAGGGTCGCGGGGCGATAATAGGCGGCGCCGGCGGCGCTGTAGCAGGCGGATTAATAGGCCATGGAGTTAAAGGGGCGCTTATAGGTGGCGCAATTGGTGCTGGCGGTGGCTATATTATAGGTAACGAGCACCGCAAACACGAAGTAAAAGAAAGAAACCGTTATGAAAGAGCAGCATATTTGCGCGAACGCCGCAGACACGTTTATGCTGCAAACCACCATATCAACTATTAATATTAACAACTTTTTATATCTGAGCCCGCAATCATAAGTTGCGGGCTTTTTTATTAAACGGGTTATTTTAAGCAAAATGTACCAAAATGTATACGATTTATAAGATATGGTCTGTCACTTTTTTGTATGAATATCAAACAAGTAATGATTATTAAAAAAATACTGTACTTTTGTATACCCGATTAAGTTTTAAGCTCAGACCCAACCCCATTTAATCCGCGATCTATTAGATAGCTTTTTCGGCCTGTTGATTTAATTGTGTATGGCGAAACGCATTTTAATATTGGATGACAATGAGGACATCCTCGAAATTGTTCACGAAACTCTGACGTACGAGGATTTTGAAGTTCAGAGCACTTCACGTAGTGATGCTGTTATCCCACTCGTTGAAAAATTCATTCCAGATTTAGTTATTTTAGATTATCGCGTGGCCGGCTTAAACGGCGGTGAGCTTTGCAAGCAGATAAAAGCGCATCCTGATTTTTGTAATACGCCGGTTATTATTTTCTCAGCTTATATCAACCATAATGACGAGCTGTTCTCGTACGGCTGCGATGCTATCATAAACAAACCGTTCGACCTCATTGAATTAGTTGAAAAAGTAAACGGCTTGATTCTGTAAAAAATCTCTTTTTTACTATGAATAAAATTCTCAAATTGCACATAGATTAAGGTGGGCAACTGATTTCATAGTTTCATTTACAATTCGTTAACTATTTGTTAAGCAGTTCAATATAACTTGTTAACGGATTTACTCGATTTTATTTGCTACCCTTTTAATAATTCTAACAATTACCAAAATGGTTGCGGACGTTGTCGATCCTAAAAGTACCGGAAATCCTCTGAATAGCCTCCCGGCCTGCCCAAAATGCAAGTCGAAATTTGACCACCGGGTTCATAGAAGCCGGCCAGTTAAATTTTTTTTATTCTGGTTGCCGTTAAAAAGATACGCGTGTTATTCCTGCAAACGCAAATACTATATGTTGCACGACCGGCCATTTACCATGCTTTCACGCATAAAGAATTGATTCACACACACCTGGCGGCTAATCTCAAATAACACTTCATTAAAATATTTTTGTTCTCTAGGCAAAAAGACTATGTTTGCACCTTCAAAAACGATAAATTATTAACCAACTGGTATTAGGAACTTCACGTAAGTGAAATTACCGGGAGGTTATAAGGTAACGATACGATTGTTGCTTAGAAAATTAAGCCCCGTTTGAATTGAAAGCGGCTAACTAAGCAGTTACATTCTGTTAAATAATTTTTACGATGCAAAAGATTTTGGCGGTTGATGACGATAAAGATATATTGGAGGTGCTGCAGTTTGTGCTCGAAGACTCGGGCTATGAAGTAGAAACGCTTTCTGACGGAAAGTATTTATTTGACAAAATCAAGTCGGATGCCCCCGATCTGATTTTACTTGATATTATGCTGGGCAATCTCGACGGGCGCGAATTGTGTAAAAGCGTTAAAACGACGGAAGAAACACATGACATCCCTGTAATTTTAATTTCTGCAAGTCATAACATTGGCGATTCAATGAATCAAAAAGGCGCCCCTGATGCTTTTGTGGCTAAACCATTTGATATTGATGTGCTGTTAGACGCTATTAAAACGCAATTATCGGCAGCTTAACAAGTTGTAGTTGTCACCCGCAGCTATTTCACCCCAAGCTTTTTTAACTCCTTGTCGATATAGGCGTTCCACCTTTCCTGTGCTGCCGCATCAGAACCATGCCGTGTTTCACGATCATAAAGTTTTTGCATGTCGGTCATTTCCCGGTACGAGTCCAGGTAATCAACATTAATGAGTCCATCATAATTGCCCGGTGGCAGGTTTTCCTTCAGTATTTTCTGCTTAAATCCTTCCGCGGCAATTTTTGCAATATCAAAGTGCCGCTGCTCATGATTTAGTGAATAACTATTCCGGCTGCCTTCCTTTGCCCAACCCGCGCTTTTTGGTAAACATACTTTTATTAACAGGCGTACATTCACTATTCCATCGCTCACGGTGTTACGTTCATCGTATCCAATCGTCGCAAACATTTCGGCATCAAACCGGCTGTCCGGTATTTTCGATTGAAAATCATCCCATGTTAAAGGCCGGTTAACCGAATAATATATACTATCGCCCTCGGGTTTCTCGGTGTAGTCTTCAAAAGTTACTTTTACTGCTTTGGCCAGTTTAATATTAGTTGACACCTGCCGGTTCATCCATGTATCGAAATAAATAATGCCGTTTTCGATCACATGCCTTAACGTGGGCTCGATATCCTGTGCCCGCCCTAAACCGCGCGTGTATGTCGCGCTGCCACTGTAATCCGTCAGGTGCGGGCTGTCGATGGGCGCTTCATCCTTATCTTCCAGGCTAAACGACATAACCACGCTGATATGCCCGGTTACGCGGCCGTCGCCCGATATCGATTCAGTAACCGTACACTTTTTAAGGCCGGCAATAATCGGCCGTAAATTTGGGTTTCGCGGTAAGTTATGCTGAATAAACTGCTTAATAGCAATAAGCCCTCCACCCTGTAAATCGACAGAGACTAACCGGGATTGGTTTTTGTCAGCACTGCCTGTAACCAACAGCCAGGCCACTGCAGTTCGGTTTTCGCGTTCGTCAATTACATCGGCTATGTAAAATTCTTTAGGGGTAATAGCAATAGGTTCGTCCTTCAGAACAATGTCATGAGGCGGCTGGGGGCCTGACTGAAATCCACAAAAAAACAATCCGCCAAATATTAAAGCGAAAACAAACATTGGCCGACAGATAAAAACAGGTTTCATCATCAATCCTATAACGTTAAAACAATAACAGGTATTATTAAAATTCGCCGATACACAAATCACTTATTTTCAATATAATATAGAGAAAATTATATTTATCACCGGAATTTTCGCGGGCTTGCTTTTATTCAAAAGTTTTCAACAGCAATACAATCTGCCCATAATCTCCGTTAAAAAAACATGTTCTCCACACGATGTGAATTATTATTACACATTTCAGCTTTGTGTTTTGCTATTTTCGCCCATCGTTAGTTAGCCTACTTATGACCAAACTTAAATACATCGCCTTAGTTATCCCGGTATTTTTTGTTTTATCTTCAAACGCCCAGCAAAATCCTTCATTTCAGCTTCAGCGTACATGGCATTCTGCCACCGAGTTGCTTGATAAAGGCAAATACGCAGCTGCGGCCGAGCAGTTTCGCCTGATTGAACAATTTAAGTATAAAACCACCACCCAATCGCAATTTGAGTCCGAACTGTCATTAACAAAAGAAAACGCCCAATATTACGAGGCGTTATGCGCACTTGAGCTGGGGAATGATGATGCCGAAAGCATGTTCCTGAGGTTTATCAAAGACCATCCCGAAAACCCGCTAACAAAATTGGCTTATTTCCAGGTGGGCAGGTATTATTCAAAACAGGAAAAGTATGCCGACGCGTTAACATGGTTTAACAAAGTGAGTGCGGGCGATTTAACAGGCAGCGAAAATACCGAGTATAAATTCCGCAAGGGATATGCTTACTTCGCCACTAACGACTATAAAAATGCGCAGCAACTATTTAGCCAGGTAAAAAACACGCGGTCGCGATACACTGACGATGCTATTTATTACTTTGCATATATCGCATATTTAAACAAAGACTATCATTTAGCGCTGGTAAATTTCGAGCGCCTTAAAAAGTCGAAGAAATACGAAAGCAGCTATCCCTACTATATCACTGCTGTTTATTTCCTGGATAACCGGTACGATGATGTAATTAATTATGCCATCCCCATTTTAAACACCACGCACCAGCAGCACGAAACTGAAATGCTGCGCCTGGTAGCAGCCTCCTATTTTGCTAAAGCCGACTATCCGAACGCCGCCAAATATTTCGGCCGCTTTGAGGACGAGGACCAGGGGAAAACCCAAAACACACAGGACAGCTATCAAATGGGCTATACCTATTACCGCATTGGCAATTACCAGAAGGCGGCAACAGAGCTGGTGAAGCTTCAGCAGCAAAGTGACGTTTTCAGCCAGAACGGTAATTATACTTTGGGCGAGGTCTTCCTGAAAATGGACAACAAGCAAAGCGCCCGCAGCGCATTCTTTGCCGCGTCGAAACTAAGTTTTGATAAACAGCTTCAGGAAGATGCGTTATATCAATATGCTAAATTATCATACGAGCTTGATTTTAATACACAGGCGCTTGACGCGACACGTTTATATCTGAAAAATTATCCCAACTCAAAACGCAACGATGAGGTTAAGACATTATTAGGTGAAGAACTATTAACATCGCACAACTATAAGGAAGCAGTTGAAATACTGGAACCAATACCCAATAAATCACCCAGCGCACGCGCCGCATACCAAAAAGTGACATACTATCGCGGGCTTGAATTCTACAACGAACGTGCCTTTGAAAATGCGATCGGAATTTTTATACGTTCGCTCAAATTTCCCGTTGATTCAAAAATTGAAGCGCTAACAACCTACTGGATGGCCGAGGCCATGTACGAGGTGCGTAAATACAGCGAGTCGGTTGAAACCTTCAAGAAATTTTTGGAACTGCCGGACGCCGGCGAAACTGACGTATATAACTATGCGAACTACGCGCTGGCCTATGCAGCTTTCGGCGGCGAGGAATACAAAACAGCTGCAAATTACTTTCAGAAGTTTTTGCGTGGCGATGAAAAAGACGCTAATACTGTAAATGACGCGATAACCCGGCTTGGCGATAGCTATTTTGTACTGAAAAATTATGCCAGTGCGTTGGAATATTACAATCGCATCATCGAGCGGCGCAGCCAGGGACAGGACTACGCTTTATTTCAACGCGGCATGATACAAGGGCTGCAGGGTTCGCCCGATGCTAAAATCAGTACGCTGAATGAGGTTTTAAGCAAATTCCCAAAATCAGACTACGCCGACGATGCCGCTTTTGAAATTGCTTATACCTACTTTTTAAAGGGCGACGGCGAAAAAGCAAAAACCGACTTGCAGGATATGATACAGCAATATCCGCGAAGCAGCTATATTCCCCGTGCGCTCGTAACCATCGGGCTAATAAATTACAATGCAGGGAATGAGGACCAAGCGGTTGAATCGTTCAAAAAAGTAATACAGGATTATTCATCAACAGATGAAGCTAAGCTGGCACTCAAGCAAATCGAAAAAATATATACGGACAAAGGCGACGCGCAAACATTTATCAACTATGCAGCTTCGACGCCGATAGGTAATTACACTGCAGCCGACCAGGAAAACATCATGTACACTGCTGCAAATAATTTGTATTTGAAGGGCAATTGGCAGGGTACGGTTGCCGCGGTTAACGCTTACTTCGATAAGTTCCCGACTAAGCCGATTTACGATAAACAGGCCAGGTTTATACGGGCGCAAAGTTTGGTGAGCCTGAATAAGCCGGATGAAGCGGTCATCGACTACAATGTAATATTAAACGACTGGACGAGCGCTTACAGCGAACAGTCCCTGATCAGCATGGCCAGGTTGTATATCGCGCAAAAGAAATACAACGAAGCGGTAGTATACCTCAAAAGGCTCGAAACCAATTCGGAATATAAAGCCGACTATACCTTTGCCATTAATAACCTGCTGCTGTGCTACGCACAAATGGGTGCTGCAGATGATGCACTGAAATACGTAAAGCTGGTACGCGGCAACGAAAAATCGGCACAGGAGGATAAATTTAAAACGGGTTTATATGCCGGCCAGGCTTACCTGCAAAAAGGAGATACCACCAGCGCGGTTAAAGAGTTTGAATACACGGTAACCAATACCAAAACGGTTAACGCTGCCGAGGCAAAATACAATATCGCGCGGGTGCAGTATCTGAAAGGCCAGTATAAAACCTCGCAAAAAACAGCTTTTGAATTAATAAAGGAACTGCCGAACTATGATTACTGGGTTACCAAAACCTTCATTTTACTTGCCGATGATTACGTAGGGTTAAACGATACTTTCCAGGCGAAAGCCACGCTGCAAAGTATAATTGACAACTACAAAGGCGACGATGATATTTTGCCGACGGCCAAACAAAAACTCGACCAGTTAGCGCCATCCGATAAGCAGAGTCAAAAGCCAGCAGGAACCGAAACAAAAAAACAGGATAACAAAGAATAAACGCAAACAAGCAATGAACTTAAAATACATCTATACGCTGCTTACCTTACTTAGTGCCTTATGCTTTGTTCCTGCTCATGCACAAACAAATAAAAAGGCTAAAAAACCGGCGGCGGTGGTTAAAAAGAAACCGGCAAAAACCGCTACCGCCCAACAAAGATCAAACGCCAAAAACCTGGGTGATGCTGCTGCAAAAACCAGTCGCGACACGATAAAAAAAGGCGGCCAGCCGGCCGCAAGCGCTGGTGCAAGCTTATCGGAAGAGATTGTAGTAACAACAGCTTATAAGCCGGTATTGGCTGATGCGGTTAAAATACGCCGCAACCCCGACCTGGAAGATAAAACACCTTTTAAAGCGCCGCTGACCTATTTCCCGATTGATAAAAGATTAGAACTCAATAGCGAAATAAAACCGTTGGAAGCGATGAAGCGCCCGGCCGAGCAGGATTCAGCTTTAACTAACAATTATGTAAAGGCCGGAATTGGCAGCATGAAAACCACGTATGGCGAAGGCTATTTTAGCACCGGCCGCGACCCGGGCTTGCAATTTGGCGGGTATGTGAAACATTTTGCGCAGGACGGAACGATATACAAACAGAATTCGGCCAAAGAAAATGCCGGCATGTTCGTAAAAAGCGTGGGCGCCGAAAACTCGTTTACCGGCCGCATTACCTACGACTATAACAGCAACTATTTTTACGGGTACGACCCAGCCAACCCGGTAAAAAATTTACAGGTAAACCAGCAGCATTTCAGCACCATTGGCGGCCAGGCCGAATTCGCCAAAAACTATAAGGATGTTGAAAATGATTTTACTTACGCGTTCAAACTAAAAGGTTACATTTTTAAAGATGCTTTCCAGGCAAAGGAAAACAACGTGGTACTTTCGGGCTTTTTAAACGAAACCATCAACCAGTTTTATGCCGGCTTAAGTGGGTCGCTTGATTTTAGCACCCAACAACAGGACCCTTTTTATAATTATAACAACAGCCTGATACGGTTAAACCCGTACATCAAGTTCCAGGGCGATAGCTACAAAATTGATGCAGGTATAAACATCGTCGATCAATTTGGTTTCGCATCGGCGTTCTATATTTTCCCGGCTGCAAAGGCCGAGCTGCAGGTAATCCCAAAATATGTACGGGTATTTGTAGAAGCTAAAGGCGATGTAAACAGGTCGTCGTTGCTTGATTTTTCGATCATCAACCCTTTCCTGGGCCAAAACCTGCAAATTAAAAACTCCATTGACCAGTTGGATTTAAGCGCCGGCTTGAAAGGTACACTTGCACCGGGATTAGGGTTTAAGGCGTGGGTATTCCGCAACAGTGTTAAAAACATGCCGTTGTTTGTGAGCGATTTCGACTTTTCAAAGGGATATAACCGCTTTAAAGTAATATATGACGACGGGCGTTCGCGAATAAATGGCTTTACAGGCGAGCTGGACCTAAAAGCATCAGACGACCTCGATCTGTTTGGCCGTGTTGAATTTAAAGATTACCAGATGGCCACTGTTGCCCAACCCTGGAACTTGCCGAAGTTTAAGCTTACTGCCGGAACGGTAATACATATCAGCAACCTGGTTGATGTAACCGGCTCCTTACTGGTACGCGGCAACACGATGGATCCGCACCCGATGTCGTCAACAGTTGCTACACCAACTACCATTAATTCGTTTGCCGACCTGAGTGCAGGTGTGCAATATAAAGCAACCAGTAAATTTGTGGTTTTTGTTCACGTAAACAACCTATTAAACGGCACCAATCAAACCTGGTTATATTATCCCGATTATGGATTTAATATATTTGGCGGCGTAGGCTTTAGTTTTTAATTTTTATAATAAAGCGTACTTTTAGCGAAAATGAATTTAGCCGATTATCTGAGCGAACTATTAACCCAGCGTAATGAAGTAAGTATTCCCGGTTTGGGCCATTTCGAACGGGTACGTGTAAACGGTTATTATAACGAACAGGAGGCGAAATTTTATCCGCCAGGCCACCAGGTAAAATTTAGCCTGCATGCTGAAGACGATGATATTTTTGCCGGATATATTGCGGCGAAAAAAAGTATATCCCTGGCCTCGGCTAAATATTTTACCGAAAAATTTATCATCAAGCTAAAGGAAGATGCTGCGGAAGGCAGTTTTCAGTTTTCCGGCCTCGGGTCTTTCCACACAGAAGGCGGCCGGTTGGTTTTTAAACCAAATGATAAAATAGAAAACGATGCTTCATTTTATGGCTATGGGCCGGTTAATTTGACTAAGCCGGGGCGGCAAATTGCCAATGAACCCGAAACTGCCATTATAGTTGAACACGGGTTAGTTGAAGATGATGCTATACGGGGTACAGAAACCGTCGAAGAACAGCAAATTTTTGAAGGCGAAGCGGAAGGTAAAAAATTGCTGAATATTTGGCTGGTATTACTGCTGATCCTTACCATAGTTATTTTGGCGCTTCTCGGAACTTACCGGTATAACCCGGTAATGTTTAACAGGTTTAATCCTTTTTACCAGCAGCCGGTCTCAAAGAAAGTTGTTGTAGTTCCCGTTGTCCCTGTAGTGATTCCGAAAGATACCGTTAAAAAGGATACGGCTGCAGCAGACACATCGATCAAAAAGACAACAGCTGCGCCACAAGAAACAAAAACGGCGGATACGCTTAGCCAAACAGGCTTTGCCATACGTGTGGATGCATTTAAAGGAGAAAAAATGGCCAACGAAACGGTTAACTTATATAAAGCTCGCGGACTAGATGCACGGATAATGCCGCGTACACCACGTAAATTATATAAAGTGATAGTTGGTAATTATCCAACTTTTAAAGAAGCCGAAATAGCAAAAGAAGAATTGGTAAAAGCCAAAAAGATCAGGAAAGATTCCCAGGTAACATCTATAAATAACAAAAAATGACATTATTATTTTTACAGGTAGCCGATACCGCGCACAGATTATTAGATACAGCTAACCACGCCGGCCAGCCCGGCCCGATACCCGACCAGGAGCTTCGTTTCGGCGACTTGCTGATAAAAGGCGGCTGGGTGATGGTGCCGATAGGAATTTTAGCCGTGCTGGGCTTGGTGATATTTTTCGAACGGTATTTTACTATCCGTAAAGCTTCACAAAACGAATCGAACCTGATGGTACAGGTGCGCTCAAGCATCATGACCGGCAACCTGGAATCGGCTATTGCTATTTGCCGCAACAGCAATACCCCGCTTGGGCGTATGCTGCAAAAAGGCTTGTTGCGTATTGGCCGGCCGATCAAAGATATTGAAGGCGCCATCGAAAACGTGGGGAAGCTTGAAGTATCTAAACTGGAAAAGAATATAGGCATATTAGGTATTGTAGCCGGTATTGCACCGATGTTTGGTTTCCTTGGTACGATTGCGGGGGTTATCAAAATTTTTTACGACATATCAAAGACTGATAACATCAGCATGGGCGTTATATCAGGTGGACTGTATGTTAAAATGGTTACATCGGCGGCCGGTTTATTTGTCGGTATCATCGCTTATGTGGGTTATCATATTTTAAATATGATGGTAGACAAAATCATATTAAGACTGGAAACTGATGCCATTGAATTTATTGACCTGTTAGAAGAACCAAGCAAATGAATTTAAGAAAGAGAAAAAGAGGTGTTTCGGCCGAGGTGCATACCTCAGCGATGAACGATATCATGTTTTTCCTGCTTTTATTTTTCCTTATCGCATCAACGGTAACCAACCCGAACGTGATTAAATTGCTGTTGCCAAAATCATCTTCAGGAAAATCGGTATCAAAAAAAACCATCGTGGTTTCTGTCACCAAAGACCTGAAATATTATGTGAACCGCAAAGAGGTGACCATCGCAGACATGCCAAAAACACTGGCAAGTTTTAAAACACAGGCAACAGAATTGACGATTGTATTGTATGTTGATAAAACTGTTGCCATACAGGATGTGGTGCAGATAATGGATATATCACAAAAACTAAATATTAAACTGGTATTGGCGACAGTGCCTAAGTAGGAAGTTGGTCATAGTTGATAGTTCATGGTTGATGGCCAAATCTTTTCCATGAAATCTGTAGCAACTATGAACAATTAACCATGAATCATGAACTTAAATGACTTTACAAGAAGAAAATAACTACCCAAAGGCGTTTTTAGCGACAGGCCTGATTATGGCCTTCCTGATAGCGTTGTGTTATTTTATTGTATTCCACAACCCGCCAAAACAGGAAGACGGCTCAGGCGGTATCCTTGTAAATTACGGTACGGTGGACGAAGGGATGGGTAAAGATATTTCAAGCACCGACAAGCCTTCTGTAGCGCCAAAAGCCAACCAAACCCAGCCAAACCAGGTTACCGAGCAGCAGCCCACCGAACAAAAAACGCAGGTTGATAACAGCGACAAAAATGTAGTGACCCAAAATAGTGAGGACGCGCCCGAAGTTGCAGCCAATTCAAAAAAAACAAGTCAGTCGGTAGCTACTGAACCGGCTAAACCGGTTAAGAAACAGGTGGTAAACACAAATGCGCTATATAAGGGACCGTCAAGCAAAGGAGCGGGCGGCGGCGATGGCACAACAACCACCCCGGGTAATCAGGGCAGCCCGAACGGTTCCACGCTGAGCGACAATTATGGACCGGGCGGCTCCGGCAATGGCTTAAATATGGCTGGAAACTGGAACTTTGTTAATCCTCCGGACGTGGAAAATGTGCACAATGTGCCCGGGGTTGTGGTAGTCGATTTTACTGTCGATGAGAAAGGGAATGTTATACAAGTTGGCTATGACCATCGAAGAACCAGGGCAGAGCTAAATATGATACTAAGTTGTGAAGCCGCAATCAGAAAAACCAAATTTTCCTCATCTACGCCGGTATCAGGTAATCACACAGGCCATTACACATTTATATTTAAAGTCAGGTAGTATTAATTTCCTTCGAAAATAATTTCAACAGCTAATTTCGAAGGCTAAATTTGTCGTAGTTTATGGTACATCAACTATGGACTGAAATCAACCATGAATTATCCCGAAACTGTCCAATACCTATACAGCCAGCTCCCTTTGTTCACGCGTGTGGGCCAATCGGCATATAAAGCGGATTTGTTTAATACGATTGAATTGTGCAACCGGCTGGATAACCCGCAGGATAAGTTCAAAACGGTACACGTTGGCGGTACAAACGGCAAGGGCTCCACGTCGCACATGCTGGCAGCTATATTGCAAGTGGCCGGGTATAAGACTGGGTTATACACCTCCCCTCATTTAAAAGATTTCAGGGAACGCATACGCATCAACGGGCAGATGATTGCGGAGCAGGAAGTAGTTGACTTTGTCGCCGCACATCAGCACGACTTTGAAGAAATAAAACCCTCATTCTTTGAAATGACGGTTGGCCTGGCATTCGATTTTTTCGCACGCGAAAAAGTAGATATCGCCATCATCGAAGTGGGCCTTGGCGGGAGATTAGATTCGACCAATATCATTACTCCCCTACTCTCTGTCATCACCAATATCGGTTGGGACCATATGAACATGCTGGGCAATACCTTACAGCTCATCGCAGCCGAAAAAGCGGGTATTATCAAACCGGGCATCCCGGTGGTCATCGGCGAGAATCAGCCTGAAGTCGCGCAGATCTTCATCGAAAAAGCAAAACAGGAAAAAAGCCCGTTAACTTTTGCCTCTGGATTATTTGAGGTGAAGACGAAGACAGAGGTCGGAAGTCAGAGGCCGGAAGCATTGGTTGATGAATTTTTGAATATCGAAGTTACAAGGACTCAAGACTCAGAACTCAGGACTCAGGACTTAAAACTCGATCTCCCCGGCGTTTACCAGTTAAAGAATATTAAAACGGTACTGGCCGCAGTAGATGAGTTGCGGCGGCAGGGCTTTCAAATTACCGGCGACCACATAGAAACTGCGCTCCGCCAGGTAAAAACACTAACCGGGCTGCATGGCCGCTGGGAAATTATCAGCAAGGAGCCTTTAACCATTTGCGATACCGGCCATAACCCGGAGGGCATAGCCGAAGTTTTAAAAAATATTTCGGCAATGGCTTTTGAGCGATTACACTTCGTGATCGGGGTGGTGAATGATAAGGATATCAGTAAAATACTGGCGATGCTCCCCAAGCACGCCTTATATTATTTCTGCAAACCCGATATACCGCGTGGCCTTGATGCTGAAAGCCTAAAGCAGCAAGCCGAAAATTTCGGTTTGCATGGGCAAACATTCTCCTCTGTTAAGGCAGCTTTCAACACCGCGCAAAAAAATGCAGGTAAACGCGATCTGGTTTTCGTAGGCGGCAGCACATTTGTGGTAGCCGAAGTCGTTTAACTATTATTCACTTTCCCCGACGCCGGCCGTGCATGCCGAAACACCATTTTTCCTAAGCAGAATTACGCCGGCTATTTCCAGGCTTATACCCATGCCCATTATGGCTCCCCTAACTAAATCGGGTAAGACAGTAAAATGCGCGATTATTGAGGGTGTTACTACCAGCAGTAAACCTATCGGCACAAGCAAGCGGACAGGGATCATTGATCTTAGCGGTTTCATATTTAATTCAGTTGGTTTGATATTTTTTCAAGTTTTTTGATGGTGTCGTTCAATTTTGCATCCCGCTTCCTGAATAACCGGGGCCTCACAACAAACGCCATCACGAATAGATAGACGGCAATAAAACCGTAAACGGCGATAGCTAAAAGCAGGTGGGTATGAAGCATTTCAAAAGGATATAGCAATAAACCAATCGAACAACATACAATAGCGGCAACCTGCGTTTTTTGGTAATAGTAAATTCGATTTAACCGGGTCTGCTCCAAAAACTTAAGAAATTCTTTGTTGCTAAAATCATCAAACCGATAAAACCGGCCGATGGACCTGGCATTGGTTAACAGCAGGATTGATCCCGCAATAACGATAAAAGACTGTCCTATCCGGGTTGTAAGCATGGCTGATGGGTAAACAAACACCACCCATATTTCCATGCTTACAGCAATCCCTGCGGCGGCTATCAATCCGGCCTTTTTCCGAAGCTTTTCGCTGCGAAACTTTTTTGCGGCCCGAACCACCTCTTCCGGCCCCGGCAGGTTTTCGGTGCCGGCGCTGTGCCATATCTGTTTTAAATCAGTCAAATTGTCCATGTGTTTTAAATTTAATGGCCAGTTTTTCTTTTATCCGGTGAATTTTTACCCGGGTATTTACATTGCTTAACCCAACAATTGCTGCAATTTCAGCCTGGGGCAGATCCTCCAGCACCAGCGAAATGATAATCCGTTCGGTTTCTTCTAATTCGGCAATGCAGTTGTATAGAAAGGCCAGCTTTTCCTCCGGGCTTTCTTCTACAGGCGAAGGCAGGTTGTAAGGTAGTTCGGTTTTGATCACACGCTTCGACTTTTCAATTGCGCGCAGGCAATTATTTGTGGCGATGCGGAATATCCAGGTACTAATCTTCGACTCGTTTCTAAATGACCCAAGGTTGCGCCAAACGGAAATAAAGGTTTCCTGGGTAAGGTCCTTTGCCTGTTCGTGATCGTTTATATATCCCATACACACCCTGAATATCTGCGGCGAGTACAAGGCATATATTTCTTCAAATTCCATTCAACCTGTTCTTTTTTCGATTTATGCCGCATTAGATACAGCGGGTTATTAAATGTTACACTGCAATATCCTCCTGGTAAAGATAACCCGAGTTAGTAGTCACAGTATAAAACACAAACAAATTCCTATAATTCATTTATTCCCTTAATTTTGGTTCCTCACAAAACTATCAATCGCTTATGACGTATCAACCTTCTGCCGACAGATATAAAAAAATGCAATACCGCCGCTGCGGTAAAAGCGGCATCAAGCTTCCGGCTGTTTCGCTGGGCTTATGGCACAATTTCGGACATGTGGATGTAACCGAAAATTATCGCAAAATTTTACACCTCGCATTCGACAGCGGCATCACCCATTTCGACCTCGCTAATAATTACGGTCCGCCTCCGGGCTCAGCCGAGGAGAATTTTGGCCGCATATTAAAAGAAGATTTCCGCGGCTACCGCGACGAGATGATCATCTCCAGCAAAGCAGGCTACACCATGTGGGATGGCCCTTACGGCGACTGGGGTTCAAAAAAATACTTAGTTTCCAGCCTGGATCAAAGCTTAACGCGGATGGGATTGGATTATGTGGATATATTCTACCACCACCGCCCCGACCCGGAAACACCGCTTGAAGAAACCATGGGTGCGCTCGACCTAATCGTTCGCCAGGGCAAAGCCTTATATGCAGGGATCTCAAATTATCCGGCCGAAGAAGCCGATAAAGCAATCGCGATACTCAAAAAACTGGGCACTCCATGCCTTATCCACCAGCCAAAGTACTCCATGTTTGAGCGTTGGGCCGAGGGCGGTTTGCTTGATGTGCTCGAAAAAGATGGCGTGGGCTGCATCCCATTCTCGCCGCTGGCACAGGGATTACTGACCAACAAATACCTGCATGGTATTCCCGAAGATTCGCGTGCCGCAAAATCAACCGGCTTTTTACAAAAAGACCAGGTGACCGACGAACGCATAAGCCAGGTAAGACGGTTAAATGATATCGCTGTTAAACGCGGACAAACGCTGGCACAAATGGCACTGGCCTGGTTGCTAAAAGATCCCAGAATAACATCAGTACTGATTGGCGCCAGCCGCCCCGAGCAACTTGCCGACTCGCTGAAATGTTTAGATAACATTGAGTTTTCGGCCGATGAATTGGCAAAAATTGAAGAAATATTGAAGTAGAAGCTAAAAAGAGAAGCAAGACATTGAGAGGCAAGAAGCAAGATATGGGATACTGTTATCTTACTTCCTGCTTCTTGATTTCTTGCTTCTTACATTCTTGATTTTAACAAAATGGGCACTATCAAATGGGGAATAATAGGCTGCGGCAATGTAACCGAAAAAAAAAGCGGACAGGCTTATAATAAGATACCAAACAGCAAACTGGTTGCGGTAATGCGCCGCGATGCCGAAAAAGCAGCGGACTATGCCAAACGCCATGGTGTTGATAAATGGTACAGCGACGCCGATGCCCTGCTAAACGATCCGGATGTAAATGCTGTGTCCATCGCTACGCCCCCCGCCTATCATCTCGAATATGCTAAAGCCGCTTTAGCTAAAGGCTTGAATGTATATGTCGAAAAACCGGTAACCCGCAATGCCGCCGAGGCCCGGCAAATGGCAGACGCCGTTAAAAAAACCGGCGGCAAATTGACCGTAGCCCATTACCGGCGCGCATTGCCCATGTTTTTAAAAGTAAAGGAGCTGCTCGAAAATAAAACCATTGGCGAGGTAAGGACTGTACAGATCAGGATGTGGAAGACATCAAAACCTGACCTGGTCGCTGATTCTGAAACCAACTGGCGGGTTAACCCTGAACTATCGGGCGGCGGATACTTCCACGATCTTGCCCCGCACCAACTCGACCTAATGCTGTTTTATTTTGGTGCGCCCGAACGCTATCAGGGCTTTTCATTAAACCAATCCGGCATAACCCCAGCGGACGACCATGTGGCCGGACAGATCCTGTTTAAAAACAAAGTTGTAGTTAACGGATCCTGGTGCTTCAACGTCGCGGAAAGCGAAGCCATTGATACCTGCGAAATTGTCGGCACAAAAGGGAAGATCACCTTCCCGTTTTTTGGCAACTGGATAACCTGGAAAAACGAAACCGGAGAAGAAACACTGAATTTCACCCACCCTGAGCATATTCAGCAACCCATGATCACAAAAATCGTGGCATATTTCAATGATGAGGGTCCAAACCCCTGCTCAATTGATGAGGCGATTGTGTTGATGGATATTATGGATGCGTTTACCGGAAAAACCCCGTAGAGACGCAATACTTTGCGTCTCTTTGCGTCTCTTTGCGTCTCTTTGCGCTTTGTGTCTCTTGGTGTCTCCCGCCGTCCATTTAATATTCTCAATTCCGGATGAAGGTATTACACCATGCGATCTATTTGATTTGGTCCGAGACGCAAAGTATTGCGTCTCTACGATTTATTTCTTCTTCGGCACCTTCGCCCCTTCCTTACGGGCTTCTGATAAACCTATCGCTACGGCTTGTTTCTTACTGGTAACTTTTTTACCACTGCCGCTTTTTAGCTTGCCTTCTTTCATTTCGTGCATGGTTTCATGCACCTTCTCCTGTGCTTTTTCTGAATATTTTGCCATGATATTTTATTTAAGTCATATTGAAGCTGAGCAAAATTTTTGCCATTCTACTGCTTCCGAAAACAATATCCGTTGATTATGCTTATCTTCAAACGAACAAAAAAACCCACCATATCTATATGAGCTTGAGAAAAGTTGCAGCCCCTTTTTATGAACGTCTTTCGCTTGTGTTGATCGGAATATTGTCGCTTGGTTACATCGTTATAATGGGCAAAGAGCTGCTCGATCCATTGATTTTCGGGTTTTTATTCGCGATATTATTGTTGCCGGTCGCCGGTTTTTTTGAACAAAAGCTTCGTTTTCCCCGCGCTTTGGCTTCGTTGTTTTCAATTATCCTGCTGGTTTCATTTATATATGGTATAGGTTACCTCGTCGGTTCACAAATATCGAAACTGGCCAGCGACTGGCCTATGCTTAAAAGCCAGGTAAGCCAGTCACTTAATGACCTCTCCGACTGGATACAGCATGCTTTTAATATTAACTTATCAAAGCAACTTACGTATGTTAACAATACCAAAAAGCAACTGATGGCTTCGGGCGGCGGCGTTGTCGGCGAAACCGTCGGCGCAGTGTCATCCCTTGTATTATTCTATCTTTTTATCTTCATCTTCACCTTTTTCATCCTGCTTTACAGGCGCATTTTACTCCATTTCCTGGTTTGGGTTTTTAATGACGACAATGCACATATCGTATTCGATATTGTCGAAAACGTACAAAGCATACTGCGGCAATATATCCTGGGGCTTCTTCTTGAAATGTTTGTT